>Ga0247810_10001099_pt1 | contig 18703 bp, 19 predicted proteins | sample UWRJL119311C1_FD_179918 | JGI IMG/M metagenome (GOLD analysis project Ga0247810, IMG submission 179918) | Plant litter microbial communities from Arlington Agricultural Research Station in Wisconsin, United States - UWRJ-L119-311C-1 | ecosystem: Environmental > Terrestrial > Plant litter >...
CTACGAAGAAGAAGAAGGAAGAAAAGGGAAAGTTGCTGCTAAAGTAGCAGTAATCTAAGAAAAATATAGCAATTTATTTTTTTTGCCTCTGAATGGTTAAACGTTTCGATTTATTTCGAAACGTTTTTTTTTGCTTTCTTGTTAAATAAAATATAAAAGTCTTATCTTTTATTTATAATCAATAAAAATTACGTTTAAACATGATTCTGTACTATACTTAAATCATTTTTTAGCTTGTGATTTACAGAGTTGAAAGCTATCTTTGTGGCTTATTTTTTAAGTAAAACCCTAAGTTTATGCAATCTGATCAATACAGTTATCTTCCAATTTTAATGCAGCTTATTCTGGCTGTTGGTTTTGTAGTTGGAACTATCATCATTTCCGGAAAATTAGGCCCAAAAAGAACATCAGAAGTAAAAGATAAAAACTTCGAATGCGGTATAGAATCTGTTGGTAACGCCCGTATTCCATTTTCTGTAAAATATTTTCTGGTAGCCATTCTTTTTGTATTGTTTGATGTAGAGGTTATTTTCCTTTATCCATGGGCAGTAAACTTCAAAGAATTGGGAATTGAAGGAATGCTGAAAATGATTGTTTTTATGTCTTTACTTTTAGTTGGTTTTTTCTATATCATCAAAAAGAAGGCGTTAGACTGGGAATAAAAAATATTTATTTTTAAATCATAAATGCTGAATTATAAATTATTTGAATATTCAAAATTTATAATTCAAAATTCAAAATAACATACAAAATGAGCGATTCAAATGTAAATATGGTTGCCCCTCCTGAAGGTGTTGTTGGTGAAGGTTTCTTTGCCACAAAGCTAAATGATGTTGTAGGTATGGCACGCGCGAATTCTCTTTGGCCATTGCCTTTTGCAACTTCTTGTTGTGGAATCGAATTTATGGCAACAATGGCTTCACATTACGATTTGGCACGATTTGGTTCTGAGCGTGTGAGTTTTTCTCCTCGTCAGGCTGATATGTTGATGGTAATGGGGACTATTTCCAAAAAAATGGCCCCAATTTTACGTCAGGTTTACGAACAAATGGCTGAGCCTCGCTGGGTAATTGCCGTTGGCGCCTGTGCTTCATCTGGTGGTATTTTTGACACTTACTCTGTTCTACAGGGAATTGACAAGGTTATTCCTGTTGACGTTTACGTACCGGGATGTCCACCAAGACCGGAACAAATTGTTGATGGTGTAATGAAACTTCAGGAATTGGTAAGAAGTGAATCTGTGAGAAGAAGAAGCTCTCCGGAATACCAAGAATTATTAGCTTCCTATAACATTTCATAAGATGGCTTTAGAAAACAACCTTATTCAGGATAAACTTGTAGAAACATTTAATGAAAGTGTTTTTAACTTTCAACAGGAAAGAGATATTTTTTCATTGGAAACTTCTGCTGACAAAATTACGGCATTGATTCTTTTTCTGAAAAATGACGCCGATTTACGTTTTCATTTTTTAACCGATTTATGCGGAATTCATTATCCGGATAATGAGTCTGAGCGTCAATTTGCGATTGTGTATCATTTGCACAACTGGTACGAAAACAAACGTATCAAAATCAAAGTATATCTTAACGGCGAAAAACCGGAAATAAAAACGATTTCAAATATTTTCTTAAGCTCCAATTGGATGGAAAGAGAAACATACGATTTTTTTGGTGTGAACTTTATTGGGCACCCGCAATTGAAACGTATTTTGAATATGGATGAAATGATCTCTTTTCCAATGCGAAAAGAATTTCCAATGGAAGACAGCGGAAGAACGGATAAAGACGACAGATTCTTTGGAAGAACAACAACAAATTGCTAAATAAATAATTCAACATTATAGAATGTCAGAACTATTATTATCACCAGAGCATCGTTATGCTAAAATAATTAAGGAGAAACTAAACGAAGACGGAAGCGAGCTTTCTGTACTGAATTTAGGTCCTACACACCCGGCGACCCACGGTATTTTTCAAAATATCCTGTTGATGGATGGAGAAAGAATTCTGGAGGCTGAACCAACAATTGGTTACATCCACAGGGCTTTCGAAAAAATTGCCGAAAATCGTCCTTTTTACCAAATCACTCCTCTTACAGACCGTATGAACTATTGCTCCTCTCCTATCAACAACATGGGATGGTGGATGACTTTAGAGAAACTATTAGGTATTGAAGTTCCAAAAAGAGCACAATATTTAAGAGTTATCATAATGGAGTTGGCGCGTATTACGGATCACTTGATTTGTAACTCAATTTTAGGTGTTGATACCGGAGCTTATACCGGTTTTCTTTATGTTTTTCAATTTAGAGAAAAAATCTACGAAATCTACGAAGAAATTTGTGGTGCCCGTTTGACAACCAATATGGGAAGAATCGGTGGCTTTGAAAGAGACTGGTCTCCGGAAGCTTTCAAAAAACTTGACAAATTCCTTGAAGAATTTCCACCAGTTTGGAAAGAATTCGAAAACTTATTCGAAAGAAACAGAATTTTTATTGACAGAACTGTAAACGTTGGTGCAATCTCAGCAGAGCAGGCAATGGCCTACGGATTTACAGGTCCAAACTTACGTGCCGCCGGAGTTGATTACGACGTTCGTGTTGCACAGCCTTACTCTTCTTACGAAGATTTTGATTTTATTGTTCCTGTTGGTAAATCGGGTGACACATACGATCGTTTCTGTGTTCGTAATGCTGAAGTTTGGGAAAGTTTAAGCATCATTCGTCAGGCTTTGGAAAAAATGCCGGCAGGAAATGAATATCATGCAGAAGTTCCTGATTATTATCTTCCTCCAAAAGAAGATGTGTATAATTCAATGGAATCATTGATTTACCACTTTAAGATTGTGATGGGAGAAGTTCCTGTACCGGTTGCAGAAATTTACCATCCGGTTGAAGGAGGAAACGGAGAGTTAGGATTTTATTTAGTGACTGACGGAAGCAGAACGCCTTACAGATTACATTTTAGAAGACCTTGCTTTATCTATTATCAGGCCTATCCTCAAATGATCAAAGGCGCATTATTATCTGATGCCATTGTTATTTTATCAAGTTTAAATGTAATTGCCGGAGAATTAGACGCATAAATGAATTATAAATTTTGAGTTATAAATTATAAATGCCCAAAACATTTAGAATTTAAAATTTAAAATTCAAAATAATAAAAAATGGAACGTAAACATTACAAACAAGAAATAAACATGACTGAAGCATTGATGAATCGCATCAATGAATTGATCAGTCATTATCCTGAAGACAAAAGAAAGTCAGCCTTGTTGCCCGTTTTGCATGAAGTGCAGGACGCGCATGATAACTGGCTGAGTATCGAGTTACAGGATAAAGTTGCAGAAATTTTGCACATCAAACCAATTGAAGTGTACGAAGTGGTTACATTTTATACCATGTACAACCAAAAACCAATTGGAAAATACATGTTCGAATTCTGCCAGACTTCTTGTTGTTGTTTAAATGGTGCCGAAAATTTAATGGATTACACTTCTGAAAAATTAGGTATTAAAATGGGTGAAACAACTCCTGACGGAATGTTTACCATTGCCGGTGTAGAATGTCTAGGTGCCTGCGGATACGCTCCGATGTTGCAGTTGGGCGATTTCTACAAAGAAAAATTGACAGAAGATAAAATCGATCAGTTAATCGCTGATTGCAGAGATGATAAAATAATATTACACGATAAATAAGATGTCAAAAAAAATATTATTAGACAAAATCAATATTCCGGGTATTAAGACCTATGAAGTGTATCGCCAAAACGGTGGTTATGCTTCTGTAGAAAAAGCCTTAAAAACACTTACGCCTGACGAAGTTGTTGAAGAAGTAAAAAAATCAGGAATCAGAGGTCGTGGTGGAGCTGGTTTCCCGGCGGGAATGAAATGGAGTTTTATTGACAAAAAATCAGGAAAACCAAGACACTTAGTTTGCAATGCCGATGAGTCTGAACCAGGAACTTTCAAAGACAGATATTTGATGGAATTTATTCCTCACCTATTGATTGAAGGAATGATTACTTCCAGTTTTGCTTTGGGCGCTAACCTTTCGTATATCTACATTCGTGGAGAATATATGTGGGTTTATAAAATTTTAGAAAGAGCCATCGCCGAAGCTAAGGCTGCCGGCTGGTTAGGAAAAAATATATTGGGTACAGGTTACGATTTGGATTTATATGTTCACTGTGGAGCCGGAGCTTATATTTGCGGAGAAGAGACTGCACTTATCGAATCACTGGAAGGTAAAAGAGGAAATCCTCGTATCAAGCCACCATTTCCAGCTGTTTCAGGACTTTGGGCAAATCCAACTGTGGTAAATAATGTGGAAACTATTGCCGCCGTGCCGTGGATTATCAATAATTCAGGTGATGAATATGCTAAAATTGGAATTGGGCGTTCTACAGGAACTAAATTAATCTCGGCTTCAGGTCACATCAAAAATCCTGGGGTTTATGAAATTGAATTAGGATTATCTGTTGATGAATTCATGAATTCTGATGAATATTTAGGAGGAATGTCATCCAGCAGACCTTTAAAAGCATTAGTACCCGGAGGATCTTCAGTACCGATTTTACCAGCTGAATTAATTTTTAAAACAGCCAATGGCGAAGACCGATTAATGTCTTACGAATCTTTAAGTGATGGTGGTTTTGCTACCGGATCTATGCTGGGTTCAGGAGGATTTATTGTATACAACGACACAGCTTGCGTAGTAAGAAACACCTGGAATTTTGCTCGTTTTTACCACCACGAATCTTGCGGACAATGTACACCTTGTCGTGAAGGAACAGGCTGGCTGGAAAAAATATTATGGAGAATTGAAAACGGTCAGGGCCGTGAAGAAGATATCGAATTGTTATGGAGTATTCAAAGTAAAATCGAAGGAAACACGATTTGTCCGCTTGGCGATGCGGCTTCGTGGCCGGTAGCAGCAGCTATTCGTCATTTCAGAGATGAATTTGAATATCACGTTCGTTTCCCTGAAAAAATAAAACACAGGGATCATTTTGTTGCTGAACCATTTTCGCAAGTAAAGCATCTGGTTGGCGGTAAGATTATCGTATAATTATAAAAAAGAAATTACAAAGTTATATAGTATTAAAAGGACAGCAAATCTTTTGAATAGCTAAACTTTCGACATTCAAATCATTAAGAGAGATGAAAGTAACCATAGACGGTCAAAGTATCGACGTAGAACCAGGAACTACCATCCTGCAGGCTGCACGTATGATTGGTGGAGATTTAGTTCCGCCAGCCATGTGTTATTACTCAAAATTAAAAGGCAGCGGTGGAAAATGCCGTTGTTGTTTAGTGGAAGTTTCCAAAGGAAGTGAAGCAGATCCAAGACCAATGCCAAAATTAATGGCATCTTGTGTTACCGGCTGTATGGACGGAATGGAAGTGAACAGTAAATCGTCAGACAGAGTAACGGAAGCCCGTAAATCTGTAACGGAATTTTTATTGATCAACCACCCATTAGACTGCCCGGTTTGTGATCAGGCCGGAGAGTGTGATCTTCAAAATTTAAGTTTCGAACACGGAAATCCAAAATCACGTTTTATCGAAGAAAAAAGAACATTTGAACCAGAAGATATCGGTCCGAATATTCAACTGCATATGAACCGTTGTATCTTATGCCAAAGATGTGTACAAGTTGCAGATCAATTGACAGACAACAGAGTTCACGGAGTATTAGACCGTGGTGACCACGCTAATATTTCAACCGGAATCTCAAAGGCTATCGATAATGAATTCTCCGGAAACATGATTGATGTTTGCCCGGTCGGAGCATTAACTGATAAAACATTCCGATTCAAATCAAGAGTTTGGTTTAACAAACCTTATAATGCACACAGAGAATGTACAACTCCGGGATGTTGCGGAAAAACAACCGTTTGGATGTTTGGAGGAGAAATTCAACGTGTAACCGGTCGTAAAGATGAGTATCATGAAGTAGAAGAATTCATCTGTAACTCTTGTCGTTTTGACCATAAAAATGTTAGTGACTGGATTATCGAAGGACCAAGAGAGTTTGAAAAAGATTCTGTTATCAATCAAAATAACTATACTCAGAAATTAGAGAAAGTAGAAATCGCTACAGAAAAGAACATTCTTTTAGGTAGAGATGAAGATCGTAAAAAAATTAGTATGGCTGAAATTCCGTTAAACGCAAACAACAAAATTTCTTAAATATGGACAGTACCTTTGTTATAGAAAAAAGTGTTGTTATTGTCGTGGTTTTTGCCGTAACGATGATCATGGCCATGTATTCTACCTGGGCTGAGCGTAAAGTTGCAGCATTTTTACAAGATCGTGTAGGACCTAACCGTGCAGGATGGGGAGGATTATTACAGCCTCTTGCTGATGGTTTGAAATTATTTTCGAAAGAAGAGTTTTTCCCAAATACACCAAACAGATTTTTATTTATTGTTGGTCCCGCTATTGCGATGAGTACGGCTTTGATGACCAGCGCTGTTATTCCTTGGGGAGACAGACTGCATTTATTTGGAAGGGACATTTTATTACAGGCTACAGATATCAATATTGGTTTATTATATTTCTTCGGAGTTGTTTCTATTGGAGTTTACGGAATCATGATTGGTGGATGGGCTTCGAACAATAAGTTTTCCTTGATGGGAGCCGTTCGTGCTGCTTCGCAAATGGTTTCTTATGAAATTGCTATGGGATTATCGATAATTGCATTATTGATGATGACCGGAACTTTAAGTTTAAAAGAAATCTCTGAGCAGCAAGCAGGAATGGACTGGAATGTTTTTTATCAACCTTTATCATTTTTGATTTTCCTTATTTGCGCTTTCGCAGAAACAAACAGAACGCCTTTTGATTTGGCAGAATGTGAGTCAGAATTGATTGGTGGTTACCACACAGAATATTCATCGATGAAAATGGGATTCTACTTATTTGCTGAATATGCGAATATGTTTATTTCGGCTACGATTATTTCTGTATTGTTTTTTGGAGGATACAATTATCCGGGAATGCAATGGATGGTAGAAAATGTTGGTGTAAATACAGCTAACTTATTAGGAATTGCAGTGCTATTTGTAAAAATATGTTTCTTCATATTCTTTTATATGTGGGTGCGATGGACAATTCCGAGATTTAGATATGACCAGTTAATGAACCTGGGATGGAAAATCCTGATTCCGCTTTCGATTATTAATATCATGATTACAGGTGTTGTTATTTTAAGAGGCGAAATTGCTGCCTATTTAGGATTTTAATAACGGAGAGCCCTAGCCCTGATAGCAGCGGCATCCTTTTATTTTTTTTCTTTAAAAAAATAAAAGATACAGCGGATAGCAGGATTAGCTACTAAATAAAAAACAAAATAGATTTGAATTTGCTCTAATCACCAAATTGAATCACAAATTATACTTTAAATGTCAATAGAAACTATATCATTATCGGGTAGAAAAAAGTTGGTCTCTAACAAAGAGATGACTTTTTGGGAGCGATTGTATCTTGTGGCGATTGTAAAAGGTTTACTGATTACCATCAAGCACTTTTTCAGAAAAAAAGCTACTATTCATTATCCGGAACAAGTACGTGAAATGAGTCCTGTTTATCGCGGTCAGCACCAATTGAAACGCGACGAACAAGGCCGTGAAAACTGTACAGCTTGTGGATTGTGTGCTTTGTCATGCCCTGCCGAAGCGATCACAATGAAAGCTGCCGAGCGTACGGCAGATGAAAAACATTTGTACAGAGAAGAAAAATATGCTTCGATTTATGAAATCAATATGTTGCGTTGTATTTTCTGTGGTCTTTGTGAAGAAGCCTGTCCGAAAGATGCTATTTATTTGACTACTTCAAAAGTTTTGGTTCCTTCCAGTTATGAAAGAGAAGATTTCATTTTTGGAAAAGACAGATTAGTGATGCCTCTTGATGTGGCGATCAAAAATGCTCAACTTAATAATGCTAACTAAATGATACATATTCCTGATTTTGCAAACGCAACAACTGTACAAGTTGTATTTTGTTTCTTAGCGTTTATCACGGTAATTACCGCTTTTTTAACCATTTTTAGCAGAAATCCAATTCATAGTGCTATCTATTTAGTGATTTGTTTCTTTTCGATTGCCGGTCATTATTTATTATTAAACGCCCAATTTTTGGCTGTTGTACATGTAATAGTCTATTCCGGAGCGATCATGATTTTGTTTTTGTTTACGATTATGTTAATGAATCTAAACGAACGCCATCAGGTTCACAGGCCTAGAATTACACGTTTGGGCGCTATTGTTTCTTTCTGCTTAATTGTTATTGTATTAATTACAATTTTCATTAACTCAAAACCAATTGTAGGTGATTATGACTCAACTGGTGAAGATTTTCAGTCTATAAAAGTATTGGGTAAAATATTATTGAACGAATATATGGTTCCATTTGAATTTGCTTCGATTTTGCTTTTAGTAGCCATGATTGGAACAGTATTATTGTCTAAAAAAGAAAAATTAAATAAATAATGGGTAATATATTAAATCAAATAGGTATTGAAAACTACATCTTTTTAAGTGTTGTACTTTTTTGTATTGGTGTTTTTGGTGTATTGTACAGACGAAATGCTATTATCGTTTTCATGTCTATCGAAATCATGTTGAATGCAGTTAACCTTTTATTTGTTGCTTTTTCAACGTATCATCAAGATGCACAAGGACAAGTTTTTGTGTTCTTTTCGATGGCAGTTGCTGCAGCAGAAGTTGCGGTAGGATTGGCCATTTTGGTTTCTATTTTTAGAAATTTAGGCTCAATTAGTATCGATAATTTAAAAAATTTAAAAGGATAAATGGAAATGGATACCAATTTAGCTTTAGTCTTAGTTTTATCTCCTTTTTTAGGATTTTTAATCAATGTTTTTTTCGGGAAAAGCTTAGGAAAAACAGTTTCGGGTATAATCGGGACAGTTGCCGTAGCAGTTTCTTTTGTGGTTACACTTCTATTATTTAATCAAATTACTTCCAATGGAAAAGCCATTCAGGTCACTTTATTTGACTGGATCCAGATCAGTAATCTTAACATTAATCTTGGATTTTTATTAGATCAATTGTCAATTCTATGGTTGCTTTTTGTAACCGGAATTGGATCATTGATTCATTTATACTCTATCAGTTACATGCATGATGATGAAAATATGCACAAGTTTTTTGCTTATTTGAATCTTTTCGTATTCTTTATGATTACGCTTGTAATTGGAAGTAACTTATTAGTTCTATTTATTGGTTGGGAAGGCGTTGGACTTTGCTCGTACTTATTAATTGGATTCTGGCACAAAAATCAGGATTATAATGATGCTGCGAAAAAAGCGTTCATTATGAACCGAATTGGAGATTTAGGTTTATTAATCGGAATGTTCATTTTAGGTTCAATGTTCTCTACTTTAGATTATGCAACTTTAAAAACGGCGATTGCCGGAGCAACAAACCTAAACTTACCTTTACTATCATTAGCTGCTTTATGTTTGTTTATTGGTGCTTGCGGTAAATCAGCACAAATTCCGTTATACACCTGGTTACCTGATGCGATGGCTGGACCAACTCCGGTTTCTGCATTGATTCACGCAGCGACAATGGTAACTGCAGGTATCTTTATGGTAACAAGATTGAACTTTGTATTTGATTTGGCGCCAGACGTTCAGACTGTAATTGCTATTGTTGGAGCTGTAACTTCGTTAGTTGCTGCGACAATTGGTTTAGTTCAGACGGATATTAAAAAAGTATTGGCCTACTCTACCGTTTCTCAATTGGGTTTAATGTTTTTAGCGTTGGGGCTGGGTGCTTATGAAGTAGCTGTTTTTCACGTAATCACTCACGCTTTCTTTAAAGCTTGTTTGTTCTTGGGATCTGGATCTGTAATTCACGGATTGCACGGAGAACAGGATATGCGTAAAATGGGAGGTCTGCGTAGCGCCATGCCAATCACTTTCTGGACTATGTTAATTTCTTCATTAGCGATTTCTGGTGTACCATTTTTCTCAGGTTTCTTCTCTAAAGATGAAATTTTATTAACGGCTTTCCACCATAGCATTCCATTATATATTATTGGCTCTGTTGCTTCTATCATGACAGCCTTTTATATGTTCCGATTGATGTTCCTTACTTTCTTTAAAGATTTCAGAGGAACTGAAGAACAAAAACATCATTTACATGAAAGTGACGGATTAATTACTTTCCCATTAATGATTTTGGCCATTTTAGCCACTTTTGGAGGTCTTATCAGTCTTCCTGGAAACAGTTGGTTAAATGAATATCTGGCTCCTCTTTTCACGAAAGTAGCAGGAGAAGAACATCATTTAGGAACAACAGAATATACTCTTATGGGAGTTGCTGTTTTAGGTGGATTGATCGGTATCTTAATTGCTTATATCAAATATTTTAAACAAGACAATGTTCCTGAAGCAGATGAAAATATTACTGGTTTAACCAAAGTTTTATACAACAAATATTATGTAGATGAACTTTACAACGCCATATTTGTTCGCTCTATAAACGGATTGTCAAAATTCTTTAGCAACTATGTTGAAACAGGTTTATCAGCGGCTGTTTTCGGATTAGGCAAAGTGACTAATGAACTGGCTTTTCAGGGTAAAAAATTACAAAGCGGAAGTGTCGGATTATATCTGTTTGCTTTTGTTTTGGGTCTTTGTGCCATTATTTCCTATATATTTTTAGCTCAATAATTTTATAACTATGAACGTTTCTCTTATATTAATTATTCTTTTAATTGGTGCATTTGTCACTTATTTTGTTGGTGATAAACTAGCATCAAAAGTAGCTTTGTTCTTTAGTTTGGCAGCGTTGGGCTGTTCGGTTGTATTGTTGAATCATTTTTGTGCCGGTGAAAACATCAGTGTAATTAATGCCTGGATTACACAACCTAAAATTTCATTTGCGCTAAATGCTGATGGATTGGCAATTGCTATGCTTTTATTAACTGTAGCTCTAACGCCAATTATTATATTTTCTTCTTTCGGAAACGAATATAAAAATGCTAAAGGTTTCTATGCATTAATTTTATTTATGGCGTTTGCTATGACAGGAACTTTCCTGGCTGCAGACGGTCTTTTATATTATATTTTTTGGGAATTAGCTTTAATTCCGATTTACTTTATCGCCCTTATTTGGGGTAATGGAGATGCTGAAGAACGTAGAAAAGCTGTGATTAAATTCTTTATTTACACGCTTGCCGGTTCTTTGTTCATGTTGGTTGCTTTCATTTACTTATACCAAAAAGCCGGAAGCTTCTTAATCGAAGATTTATATAAACTAGATTTAAGTGCTGGTGAACAGCTTTGGATATTTTTAGGTTTCTTCTTAGCTTATGCAATCAAAATTCCTATTATTCCTTTCCATACCTGGCAGGCCAATGTTTATCAAAAAGCACCAACAGTTGGAACAATGCTTTTATCTGGCATCATGCTAAAAATGGGATTATATAGTGTTATTCGCTGGCAATTGCCAATTGCACCCCTTGCTGCAAAAGAATACATGGATATTTTTATCGCTTTAGGAATTGCCGGAGTTATTTACGGATCAATCGTTGCCTTAAGACAAAAAGATTTAAAGAAATTATTAGCCTATTCTTCTCTTGCTCACGTTGGATTAATTGCCGCAGGAACTTACACTTTAACTGTTGATGGATTACGTGGAGCCGTTCTACAAATGATTGCGCACGGTTTTGTTGTAGTTGGATTGTTCTATGCTGCTGAAATTATTTATAGAAGATTCGAAACAAGAAATATTTCAGAAATGGGCGGGATTCGTACACAATCTCCAAAATTTACTTCTATGTTTTTAATTTTGGTTTTAGCTTCTGTAGCTTTGCCAGGTACTTTTAACTTCGTTGGAGAGTTTACTGTTTTGTATAGTCTTTCTCAAATTAATATCTGGTTCGCTGTTTTAGGTGGAACAACTATTATTTTAGGAGCTTATTATATGCTTAAGATGTTTCAAAATGTAATGTTGGGAGAAACAAATTCTAAAACTTTTGCAGATGTATCTGTTAATGAAGGAATTTCATTAGTGGTAATTATCGCTGTTTTAATCTTCTTCGGATTTTATCCAAAACCAATTACAGATTTGATTACACCAAGTTTAGAAACGATTTTGAACGTTATCAATAAAAATTAATATTTTAAATAAAAATAAATTAGGACATCTGCAGTTTGGATTTCCTAAATCAAAAAAGCAAAAATGAATACATTAATAGCTATAACAGGATTGGGTATTTTCTGCCTATTATTTGAAATTCTTAATTTAAGAAAAGCCATTGTTCCGGTTTCCATTCTTGGTTTATTGGGTGTTTTGGCGCTTAATTATTACGAATTTGGATCAACAGAAAGTTACTATAACAATATGATCACAGTGAGCAAATTCTCTACTGCATTCTCATCATTGTTTATTATCCTGACCATTTTCTTAGTGGCGTTAAGTCATAATTTTTATGAAAACCATCCAACCAAAATTTCAGATTTTGTTGCTATAAAAATATTTTTATTGGCAGGAGGAGTTGCTATGGTTTCATTTGGAAACTTAGCGATGTTTTTCTTAGGTATCGAAATTCTGTCGATTTCTTTATATGTACTTGCTGCAAGTGAGCGTTTGAATCTAAAAAGTAACGAAGCCGGAATGAAATATTTTTTGATGGGTTCATTTGCTTCAGGAATTATTCTATTCGGAATTTGTTTGATCTACGGAGCTATGGGAAGTTTTGACGTAGTTGAAATCAGCGAATATTCTTTATCTGCAGAGTTACCAATCTGGTTCCCAATCGGAATGATTTTACTGACTATTGGAATGTTGTTTAAAATTGCTGCGGTTCCTTTTCACTTTTGGGCACCGGATGTTTATGAAGGATCTCCTGCCTTGACTACTGCTTTGATGAGTACTTTGGCAAAAGTAGTAGCGATTGCAACACTTTTTAAATTAATTTCAGGTTTAAATTTAATACCGTCTTTAGAAAATCAGGATCACTTATATACTTTCGAGAATATAATCGTAATTATTTCAATTGCTTCAATGACAGTTGGTAATATTATGGCTTTGCGCCAAGTAAATGTAAAACGTATGCTGGCTTTTTCAGGAATTTCTCATGCCGGTTTTATGTTAATGACATTCTTGACTGTGGTATCTTCAGCAGGAGTCTTACTATATTACACTGCAGCGTATGCTTTAGCAGGTATTGCAGCTTTCAGCGTCATATTATATGTCTGTAAAAACAATCAGAACGATGAAGACATTACCAACTTTCACGGTTTAGGCAAAACAAATCCGTTGCTGGCAGCAATCCTTACCGCTTCGCTTTTATCAATGGCCGGTATTCCTATTTTCTCAGGATTTTTTGCAAAATTATTTTTGTTTAATCAAACGATTCAGGCTGGTCATATTGCTTTAGTAATTGTAGCCGTTATCAATTCTGTTATTAGTGTGGGTTATTATTTTAAACTGATATTGGCTATGTATTCAAAAGAACCAAATCAGGAACGCACAGGAAAACCATTTCTTATTTATGCTGTAGCCATTATTTCTATTACATTAAATATTGTTTTAGGTTTATTTCCATCTTTAGTTTTAGATTTATTGAACTAAAAATTCAACCGTTATAGATTCAAATCCATCAAGAGTTTATTTTGATGGATTTTTTATTTTAAGATGAATTTATTCAGAAGAAAAAATGATGTTAAAAATTTTATTGAAAACATTACTCTTCGAAAAAACTACTTATATTTGATTACAATTAAATGTATTAGAACTATGAACTTCAATTCAAAAAATCCATTTTTAAGCAACAAGCGTTTTTCATCAAATGCTGTTTCCAGAGCTTCTGAGCAAGTGCACGAAGCACAAATTATTGATTACAATCAGGAAATGACTATATCCGGAACTATCAATAAAACAGCAATTTTGTTTTTAATTTTATGTGGGTCTGCAATGGTGACATGGTGGATGGCATTTAACGGCATGAATGTGATGTTACCAACAATTGGCGGTGCTATTGTTGGACTTATCTTAGTTGTAATTGCTGCATTCAAACCACAAGCTTCTCCATATCTGGCTCCTGGCTACGCTTTATTTGAAGGCCTTTTTATTGGCGGAATCTCTGCTATTTTTGAAGCTATGTATCCTGGGATTGTACTCAATGCTGTTGGAGCTACTCTGGTTACTTTTTTAGTTTGCCTTGGATTATATAAATTTAAAATTGTAAAAGTTACAGAACAATTTAAATCTGTTGTTATTGCAGCTACATTAGCAATTGCAACTTATTACTTGATTTCGTGGATAGTTTCTATGTTCACAAGTTTTACTCCTGTTCATCACGGAAACGGAATGATGAGTATAGGAATAAGTGTCTTTGTAATTATTATTGCCGCTTTAAATTTATTTTTAGATTTCGACCAAATCGAAAAAGGTGCTCAGGAAAGAATGCCAAAATTCATGGAATGGTATGGTGCAATGGGATTAATGGTAACATTGGTTTGGTTATACATCGAATTCCTTCGATTATTATCTAAATTGGCAAGTAAGGATTAAATTCTTTTTTATATAAAATAAAAAAGCCTTTTTGAAATTCAAAAAGGCTTTTTTTATGCAGCCTTTTCAAAGGCTATAAAATGGGATAATTCTCCTTTCAGGTTAAAAACAGGAAAACCATGAATAATACAATCATAGATTTCACCATTTTTTTTATAATTTAAAACTGTCTTTTCAAAAGGAATTTGTTTCTCTATTGCTGTTCTGATTTCTTTCAAAACAACTTTGGAAGTTTCATTTCCCTGAAACATCTTTGGAAATTTTCCAAGAACTTCATTTTCTTTATACCCTGTCATTTTAGAAATTCCTTCAGACGCAAAAATTATTTTTTGCTCCTTATTTGTAATTACAACAACTTCATTTATTAAACGTTCGCTAATATTCAGATCAAGTTCATTCCATTTAAATTGTGTTGAAATAAATTTAATTTTTTTCAAATCTGATGAAAAATTTTTTAATTCATTTATGGATTCATAATGAAAATCCCAACAAAGAATGGGAACCGAATTACCACTTAAGTTTACATCTAATTGAGCAAAAGACTCTCCATAATTCAGAAGATCCATAAAATTATTTTGTTTAAAGATAGTCAGAAATTAGTAAACAAAATTTAGAATCTTACTATTTAACTCTTGTTTAAGCCATCAAAAGGCAAATTTTAACTGAACAACTACCGCCTTTTTTTGTTCTGTATTCAAGTTACTTAAGGAAATTCCCAATAATCTAACGGAATCTTTCATGCGTTCCTGATACAATAATTCTTCAACGGTTTCCAAAATCAAACTTTTATCTGAAATAAAATAAGGTAAAGTTTTACTTCTGGTTTGCTGTGTAAAATCGCTGTATTTAATTTTAAGTGTTACTGTTTTTCCTGAAATGTTATGTTTTTTTAATCGTTTTTCTAACGAAACAGCAATTCTTTCGAGCTGTTCCAACATAAAAATTTCTGATGTAAGATTTACATCAAAAGTATGTTCAGATGCAACAGATTTAGTATTTCGGGAAGGTTTTACTTCACTGTTATGAATTCCTCTTACAACGTGAAAATAAAATTTTCCTGATTTTCCAAAGTTTTTTTCCAAAAACTCAATCGATTTGCTTTTCAAATCTAATCCTGTAAAAATACCAAGCTGATACATTTTTTCTGTCGTAACTTTCCCTACTCCGTAGAACTTACGAATGGGTAATTCTTCTAAAAAAGGAATCACTTCATCAGGATTAACCGTTTTTTGACCATTAGGCTTATTGTAGTCACTTGCAATTTTGGCTACGAATTTATTTACAGAAATTCCTGCAGAAGCCGTAATTCCAACTTCATTTAAAATTCGTAATCTGATTTCCTGAGCTAATAAAGAAGCACTTGGATTTCCCTTTTTATTTTGAGTTACGTCAAGATAAGCTTCGTCAAGCGAAAGCGGTTCCACCATATCCGTATATTCATGAAAAATTTTATGAATCTTAGTTGAGATTTCTTTATAGCGATCAAAACGAGGCCGGACAAATATAATTTCAGGACAATATTTTTTGGCCAAAACACCGCTTATAGCACTTCTAACACCAAATTTTCGGGCTTCATAACTTGCTGCAGAGACAACTCCTCTATTCTCTGAACCTCCTACAGCAATGGGTTTTCCACGTAAGGCAGGATTATCCATTTGCTCTACCGAAGCATAAAAAGCGTCCATGTCGATATGGATTATTTTTCGATAAATTAGAGTTTCAGACATACTACAAATTTAAAGAAGAACTGATAAAATAAGTTATCTAAATTGATCAAATGTCTTTGATGAAAATGATTTTTCTATTTAATTGCTAATAAAAATACCTTTTTAAGAATAAAAAATAAATTATCTGCATTTAAAATATCTTAATAAATTGGGTATTGATTTTCATTATTAAAAATATAAAGAATAAAAAAAACAAAATAAGTTTTTTTATATAGCATTCATTGCGAAAAATATTTTTATATATTTGCTGTCCAGAGAACAAATCACACCACCATTTTTATAGTATCATAATATAATTAGAAAAATTAAAGACTAATTAAATTAATGTTAGAAGCAAACGACAATAGCGAAAAATTATTGGTAAGCGAACTCAAAAATCACAACGAAAAAGCCTTTCGTAAACTTTTTGATTTGTACTACCAGGATATCTATGGCTATAGTATTAGCCTCTTAAAATCAAAAGAAGCGGCGGAGGAAAATGTTCAGGATGTTTTTATGAAAGTTTGGCAAAATCGCGAAAGCTTAAATCCGGAGCAATCTTTTAAAGCATATGTTTTTACTATTGCCCGTAATCAGGCTTTTAATATTCTTAATAAGGCAGCGAATGATTTATTATTAAAAGAAGCTGTTTTTTATGAAAGCCAGAAATCACATGAATACGTTGATTATGCTATTAGAGAAGAAGATTGTAAAAAACTTCGAAAAGAAGCAATGCGGCAATTGCCTCCCAAGCGTAAGCAAATTTTTAAAATGTCACGAAAGAAAGGCATGAGTTATGAAGAAATTAGTCAGGAACTCGGCATCTCTATAAATACAGTCAGGAACCAAATGAGTAAAGCATTAGAAACGATGCGAGTCTTTTTTCGGGTTCATGATGAGATTATCTAAACCAAAAAACCAATTGACCAATTAAATCACCTTCCCCCGGGTGATTTTTTTTTATTTTTTTTTAAATTTATTTTTGGTAAAAAATCAATAAAAACAATACTTCACAAGGATTTCTACCTAATCCATTCTATACAAAAATGTTAAAATTAAAAAAATTACAACGTTTGAGTAGTACTAAACTTCTTCTCAACTGTATTATATTAAGAACGCCTCATAAAATCAATTTGCAATGAATTCAAATCCTAAAATAAAAATACTTTTACAAAAGTTTGTTTTAAACCAATGTACACCCGAAGAAACAGACGAGGTGATTGCGTATTATAAAAAAAATAAGCTTACTGATGATTTCCCATCAGTAGAAGATATTCAAAATCTTTTAGTTGAAACACCAAAAATGAATCAACACACTGCCGATTCAATTTTTTCAAACATTTTAACATCATCAAAAGAAAATGAGACTGTAATTGAAATGCCTTTGGAAAGATCTAATTTCAGAAAATACATTTCGATAGCAGCTTCTGTTGTAATCTTATTGGGAATTGGATTCTTTGGCTATAAACAAGGGATTTTAAATAAAGAAACTCAACCTCAGCAAAAATTTGACTTTAAAAGCAATGAGATTGTGCTGCAATTAGAAAATGGAAATGTTCAGATAATTTCAGAAGATAATACAGTTGTGGTAAAAGATTCTAAAGGAAATGTTGTCGGGAATCAAAACGGAAACAAACTGGTCTATGAAAATGGTTCTCGCGTAGAAACACTATCTTATAATACAATCAAAATTCCGTATGGTAAAAAATTCCAATTGCAATTATCAGACGGAACCCTTGTTCATTTAAATTCCGGAACTACTTTAAAATATCCGGTGAAATTTATTGCAGGACAAAACAGACAGGTATTTCTGGATGGAGAAGCCTATTTTGATGTTGCCAAAGACAAGAAACACCCTTTTATTGTAAATGCTGATCAACTAAATATACGCGTATTGGGAACTCACTTTAATGTTTCCAATTATCCGGAAGACAATGTTACCGATGTGGTTTTGGTTGAAGGTTCGGTTGGAATGTACAATACGAACGAAGAATTCAATTCAGACAAAAACACCATTTTAAAACCGGGTTATAAAGGAACTTTCAATAAAGAAAACACTAAAATTTTCACTAAACCTGTTATCACGGATATTTATACTTCATGGATAAATGGAGGATTAACCTTTAGAAATATGTCTTTCAAAAACATTATTACAAAATTAGAAAGACGCTATAATGTAACTATTGTAAATAAGAATGAAAAACTGGCTAATGAAAAATTCAATGCCAGCTTTAGCGATGAATCCATAGAAAAAGTGATGAGCTATTTTAATGATCTTCATGGCATTGATTACACCATAAAAAACAATCAAATACTAATTAAATAACCACTAAAACCAATGAAAAAATATGAAAGAATAAAAATACAGGAATAAAAAAATCGGAAAGAGCTGCGAACAATTTCCGATTTACTAAGTGATTGAATATAACGAATTAACTACAATCA
>Ga0247810_10001100_pt1 | contig 18701 bp, 22 predicted proteins | sample UWRJL119311C1_FD_179918 | JGI IMG/M metagenome (GOLD analysis project Ga0247810, IMG submission 179918) | Plant litter microbial communities from Arlington Agricultural Research Station in Wisconsin, United States - UWRJ-L119-311C-1 | ecosystem: Environmental > Terrestrial > Plant litter >...
AGATATTTGATCAAGCGGCAATCGTTCACCACGATCAGCAGTACCAAAACTATAAAAAGCCTCACCACTCTTATCAAGCAGCACAACACCGATGTTGCTGTAGTTCATAAGCCTATCCGGATTAGAGATAGCACTCGCATAGTAGAGATACGTGAAAATAGGCGTCAGGATAAGAAATGCCAAGATTGGACCACCAATGACAGCAGCTTTTTTGGGTTTACTGAGTGCCTTAAACCACTTCCAACGAGCGATAAAGAAAGTAGGCACCGGTCCATGTTTTTTGGTAGGTTTTTTAACCACCTTAGGGGTTCGGTTAGGACTATACGACTTAATGCGAGTGTATTTTGCCATAGTTACTGGTTTTCATTATACCTGATTGCACAAATAGCTTACAATGTATCACTAAACATAATCATATTTACAATTAATCAATAATGTGCTATTATGTGTATAACATCATAAGAAACAAAAAAAGAGTAAAAATGTCTTCACCAGCAGATAACATATCATCATCAAATTACGATCACTTCGATGACTTCCCAACTCTTGATATTCTTACTGATTATCTTGATTATGATTATTTAAATGATGCCCAGCCTGAAGTCGTAGAAATTCCTCATGAAAGCCCCCGTGTTGATCTTGCAGCATCCACACTCCAGCGCCTAGGTATTCATAACCCAAACTACGCGCCGCACGAACTCGATTATGTAGCCGATCTAACCGATCAAACATTATCCGATTGGCAAGAAAAACCTGCTCAATACCTTTATAGCAATTCCATATCAGATATTCTTGATAGAGGTGCCCACCCTGAGGCGGTTATTGATGTCATAGGTGATGACCACGATAATATTATCAGTAACGTAGATGCATTTCTAAATAACGGAGTCAGTCCTGATGACCTTTTCACAAAAGTCGATCATGATAAATTAGAACAAAAATACGGCTATGATGCGTTTCTCGGTAAGCTTATTGAAGCTGGTGGCGACCCCATTAAAATAATTCCAAAAATGTACGAAGGGTATTTGTTTAATGAGTTCGATAGCCTTGTCGAAAAAGGAGTGAGTCCACAACTTCTGGCAGACAATCTTGATAACTATTTAAAGATCCGTTCTTTTGAAAAACTCAAAGAACTAGGCGTCGATGTCGACATCCAAGAAATAGCGGACAATTTAAGCACCAACGACAAAGCGCTGTATATTGATAAACTCATCAAAAATGGCGCAAAGATCGATGTGCCTCAATTTATAGATGAACTTATATTGAGCGGACAAGCGAATGCGATTCTTTTGAATATTCATCATTTTAAGGACGCTGCTCCCGACATTGATTTTCAGTCAATCGTTGATGGTTTGAATGCGAGTGATCGTTTATACAACGTCGAAGTATTGCAGCAAAACGGCATTACTGTTGATGGCGCTCAATTACTCGAAGACTTAAAGCAAAGTGAAGCCGTTTTAGAGTCACAGAACATTAAAAACCTTCTTATTACAGGCGCCGATCCCGACGAAGTACTTCGTTTCTACAAAGAAAACCCACACAGCGATGTCCTGCGAAGTTTCGAATATTTTGCCGCTGCTGGTGCAAAACTTACTAGCCCTGGTGTTGCACGATTAATTAATCAACAAGATGCAAATACCAAAGCTTATCTTCTTACGACACTGCAAGCTATTGGTGCGAAAGTAAATGTGAATAAGATAGCGAATGAACTAGACGACTCAGACTTTAGTGAACGATTAGGTGAACTCCTAAAAGGTGGTCTTCCTATTAATCGCTACTTGGATCGTCTTGATGCACAATCTACCAAAAAGAATTACAATGCCCTATTGGCAGCAGGTGTAAAACAAAAGGTTCTTGAACAGAAAATAGCTTAAACGCGTTTGTCACAGCTACATAATTTTTGCGAGTTTTTCATTCAAAATAATCGGACTAAATCCTACAATCTCATCTTTCAACATTCCATCCGGAACATCGTTATACATATAGATCGTTTTTCCTAGGCGGAATGCATCGTACATTTCTAGAAATGTCGCACCGCCAATATAGTTTTGTTGGCCATTCTTTTCAAAGTTCAGCACGAGTACCGCATCGATGCTATTAATGACATCTTCGCTGTGCTTGATCATACTCGCCTTCCATACGGCGTGTTCTTTCGCGCCCAGTTCGTAGTATTTAGATTCTGCATCCGGATCGTCATATGAGTTAGGGAGTGTTATTTCGTGACCAGTCTTCTCGAGGGCTTCTTTGATTGGCGGAATTGTACCGTAGAATGCTTTGCTGCAGATGATGAATATTTTCATGATGATGTCATTATAACTTATGCTTTTTCGGTATACTACATACATGACTCTCACCGACCAAAAACAAACAGGATTTACCATCGTCGAACTCCTTATCGTCATTGTTGTTGTCGGTATTTTGGCAGTCATTATTATCGTGTCCTACAACGGCATTACTTCAAAGGCACAAGAGACTTCGGTCAAACACGACATGCGAAACATTGCTAAACAGGTAGAGATTTACAAACTAGATGACGGGCAATACCCGTCGTCGACGAAATTAAAAGAACTCGGCATTAAGGTAAATAAACAGACCTACGGAGTGAACCCAACCGGCGCCACCATATTCTACTGCGTTGATAGCACGGGAAGTGTTTTTAGTATTGTCGCCAGAGTAAAAACAAGCACGCTGACAAAGTATTTATCTTCCACTGGGCAGACGAGTGTCTACACTGGCTCTGCAACCGCACCACAACTATGTTTAGACAGTGGTGTCCCAGGCACAACTTCAACTGTTACCTACACCGCTTTTACAGAGAATGGCGCTTGGTTTGATTGGGTTAATTAAACTTGAAACTATCGATCATCAACTTGACGGTAGTGTCGGATGAAATCGCGTATGGATACAGGTTTATAGAATAAAGAGCGTCACCTTTGAGGAAATAGATAACCTCATTTGTCTCTGAAAAGACTGATTTGGCACTCTTTGCAGGTAGTTCACCAACACTTGTAGTTTTTACATCTTCTGGAGCATAACTTATAGGACCAGTACTTACAGATACCTTGCCTAGGTTGTTGTACCATTGTGCTGTCGTATATCCGGTCATCGCCTTGAAATCAGTAGTGTTTTGTTCAAGTAATACTCGAAGCGCGATGTAGTCACTCGGGTATCCTTTTTCGGTCATGCGCGGAATTGGATCAAAGTTACGGAAGTATGGCCCGTCTTTATCTGACTCGCTATTGGTTTCTTTAATAACAATCCAGCCTTCAGGGTATTTAATACTATACCCATCACGTGTGCTTTCGTATGTACCCCAGTCCTTGTATTTATCAGCTTCGACTTCCTTTATCTCGTTAGGCGCAACAATACTCGTATCAGTGTTTGCTACGTCTTTACTAATAAAATTCTGCCAAAACACAAACCCAAGTAATCCGATGACTGCCGCAACTAATATAACGACAACAACTACATGCGCACTTCCGGTTTGGTTTTGAGAATTCTTAATCATGTATACATCTTAGCTTAGTAATACGGTTATGTCTTCTACTATATATTTCACCAACTCATCCTCAGACAAGCGTTCGTTAAGAATCTTCTCGTCGTCCACGCCCAGATAATCGTTATCCCTCCACCACTCTCGCATCTCTGCCTCGCCGAAGTCGTTATTCTTGTGGCGTAAGTTGTGTCGGCGAAGTGTCTCATTAAATGAAATATCAAGATAATACACATGGGACTTATCGAACTTAGAAATTAGCGCCCTGAGCATATCTCCATACTTATCATTAGACAGTATTCCTTCTAGCAGCACGTCATATCCACTATTCATGCCGTAGAGAGCGAGTTGTTCAATAAGCCCAATGACCGGATTACCTTCTTTGTCTTTCACTTTCAAAATGTCTCGCCGAAGTACATCCTGTTGCAAAAACATGACTTTATCGCCCAGTTCTTCACGTATACGATGTGCAATAGTAGATTTACCGCTGCCGGAATTTCCGCGAATGATGATGAGTTTCTGTGGCATATGTTAATTGTAACAAAGCAACACAAAAGCTATACATAGTTGCAAATATAACAAAAAAATGTTTAAGTATGTAGTGTATCACTTCCGATACGCGTATCCGAAAGGAGTGCCTAGTGGCACTAAAACGCGGCGTGACACAGCTGATGAATGAGGCAAGCCTCAGCGTCAGCGGTCTCGCTGAGAAGAGTGGCATAAGTGAATCCACCGTACGACGTGCGGTGCGTAGTAACGAAAATGCCCGGCTGAACACTACTTCAGCCACAGCAATTGCCAATGCCTTTGATTCGTCTGTCGGCGAAATCAACTGGCCTGGTGGCTTAGCCAATCGCGGGAGACCCGCCGGAACAGGTGGTAGATACACCCGCCGTACTGGCTGAGTAAATTCATGCTCCTTGTGAGCCCCTTTCCTGTTTTTTTACGGAAGGGGCTCACGGGGGCTTATTTAATTGTAGGGTGCAAAAAGCTCCGTGCTATCATATAGGTACTTACGTTTTAAGGAGTACCATGCCAAAGCAAAAACAAATCCCTGAAAAACCACACAAAATTCGTACACGTTGGTACGCGACAAAACCTGTAATTATTCTCGCACTTATCTTTTTGCTACCCTTAGGCCTGTTCTTGATGTGGAAGTTTCCTAGCTGGACTAAAAAAACAAAATGGATCGTCACTGCAATCCTTACATTCTTTTGGGCATTTGTATTTATTGGCACCTACAACTCACCACCCACCATCACCTTCACTAATGCAAAAGATAATAAAATCAGTACAGATGTTGCCGAATACGTTATTACCGGTACTGTTTCGAGCATGAAAGACGTACGTTCTCTTACTATTAACGACAAGCCCGTTACAATCGCGACAGATTCCGGTTTTGCACATAAGGTCATCCTTGAAGAGGGCGATACTGTCTTTAGTGTTGTCGCTACAAATGAGAATGGTAACAGCTCAGAAAACGTGATTATACACAGGGCATCTAAAGCAGAGTTAGAAGCTCGCTTGGCTGCCGAGAAAAAGCGACTTGAACAACAAGTCAAAGAAGAGCTTGCCAAAAAAGAAGCCAAAGATGCCGAAGAGAAAGCCAAAGCCGAAGCACAAGCCGCAAAAGAAGAGGCAGCTGCGGACAAACAAGCAGCGAAAGATCAATCCGCTGCAGACAAAAAAGCTGCGAAGGAAAAAACAGCCGCAGATAAGCAAGCTGCGAAAGAGAAAGCAGCACTCGACAAACAAATCGCGAAAGATAAGGCAGCAAAAGAAGCGAAAGTAACCAAGGAAGCAAAATCAAACTGCAATTGGTGGTGTAGATTAACCGGTGGTGACAAGAAGAAGGAAGTTGCAAAAGAAAGTGCACCAGAGATCAAGAAAGCTCCTGTTACTACCCCTGCAGTTCCCGCTCAACCTAAGATAGGCGAAACAGTCACAAGCGGTAACTTTGCGTTTCGTGTCAACTCAGTCAACTGTGGCGAAACAACAATTAGCTGGGTATACGGTGGCGTCATCCGTTACTACTCAACAGCCCTGGGTAAGTTCTGTAGGCTCAACATGACAGTTCAGAATATCGGTGATTACAAAGATAGTATCTCAATATGGGATCAATACCTTTATAACAGTAAGGGCCAACAATGGTCTTATGATAGCGGCGCGACATCAAATGCAGCAAAATACCTTTACGGTAGCCCCCTGGTTGAATCTATGAACCCAGGAATTAGTATTACTGGTGATATTATCTACGATGTACCAAGTGATCAGTCGCCGGCAACAGTGGTTATTGACGGCGGATTGTTTGGATCAACAAAAACGATACGCTTGTAACATTCGTTATATAATTGCGCTCTCGATCAACTACCAATACTCCAAATATTCAAAGTCTTACCGTCCTCATGTTCTTGACCTACGAGTGTGTACCCAATTTTCTCTGCAATTTTATTACTCCCGATATTTTCAGGTTCAGCCCGAATAACCAGGCGAGGAATTTCCATTGTAGATAAAGCAAAGTGCGTAAGTGCCGCTGAGGCTTTTGATGTTATTCCCCTGCCGTTGTATTCAGATGCGATCCAGTACCCGATCTCTGGCCGCTCTTCTGCAATGTGCATGAGACTGATATGGCCGATGACACTCCCGTCATATTTAATGCCATACCCGTACTCTTTGTTGTCTTTGCGTCTCTGTAGCATCAATTCAATGAACCCCCGAGAGTCAGAAACGGTTTTCGTGAACTTTGGCCATGGCAGGAACTCTGACAGGTACTCTCTGTCTTTATCGGTTAACGCAAATAGACGATCTGCGTCTTCAATCCGCAGCTGTTCGAGGGTGAGCATGTCATCAACTTGTATGATTTCGTTATTTAACTCTGGCATAGCACTATGATAGCAAAAAACACCTAGTCATAAATCTACTTAATTTCGTCAGCCGCTTTTAATACGCGGTCGATCAAGTCTGGGTCGGATACTACCGGAAGCCCCGGCTTATCTTCAAAAACAACTTTTGTATCGAGATCCAAAAAGTATGTTGTCTCGTTCACTACTACTATCAAAAGTGGTTTATCGTCTAGCGTACCTACCATGAATTTCCGTGGCATATTGTAAGTCTCCTTATCGGTTTATTGTTTCAGTTTATTTAGGATGGTGTTGAAGTTTTCCTGACCCATGTTCTTGGGTGAGATTATAACATTGAGCCAGCTGTTTGGTGCTATGTAGTTACCCTCCAGCTCAGGAACCGCGCTTAGCCATAATTTCGGGCTACGCATTATGATGATCGTTTTCTTGCGTCGTACAGCTTCGCGCACTAATTCAAATGAAAAATCCTGCGATGGGACCTTTAGGTCGCTTATCTTCTTTGCATTTACTGAGTGGTAAGGGAGATATTCGATGAGCATTATCTTGTCCCGAAGCATGTGCTCCGTAACACCAGCCTGTAGCAGCGGCGCGAGCTTTTTCTTCCACCACCAGTACCCACCCGTTTCTTCAAACCCGCCGTTGAAGTAATAGAATATTGAGTTGTATGCATCGGCTTGGTTTGCACGATTTTCTGCTGCAAACTGAGGATGAGTCATATTTACTGTAATGTCACTTTCGCGAAAGCCTGGGTTTAGTGCCAGGAAAATAACTTCTGCGTTATCAAGCCCGCCGATATATGGTTCGGGTAAGGTGTCGAATCTTAGTTCGTTGTTTGCGTGGCGGTGCTGGTCGAGAGAGAGCTTGTCGTCAGCTAAAACGTAGGGTTTTTGTGAGGGTAAATTTAGCCAGGGGTTTTGCATATTGTCACTATTGTAGCGTAATACAAAGTTTGCTGGTTTCAATTCTATTATGGGGTGTAAAGACAGAACCGAATTAACAGTTCTGACTTTGTTGATTATGGCTTGGTTCCCACTAGTGGACGTACTTAGCAACTCTTTGTCACAAAGATAAATATTATTCTAACACTTTGATGTGTCTGAGATAATTTGTTAAAGCTGTAAAGCTGCTTTCATACTCAATCCTAGGATTATCCCCGGGGATATATGCATGCTTTAATTTGATTACCACAAGATTTTGATTCACGACCATTAGATAACCATCTTCTAAAACTCCCGCATCTCCGATCTGTCCATAGTAGATCTTAGTACCCGACACATCAAAAGATGGTACAGACTCGCCCTCACTCCAACCGCCCGTAGTCTTCATCGTATCTGCAACACTGTCGTATTCATTAGTCGGACCATTAACCAGATTAAGGTTGCTGGTGGTAGCGTTAAAGTAAGTACGTTGCAATGAATGACCAATACTCGAATATCCGCTCCGAAGTGGCTCTTTTGCTACCGATAAAGAAAGGGTTTCTTGCCCGGAAGTTATGACCGCTTTATAGAATTCTAAAGATTTGCCAGCTGACGTTCCATCATTATTCTCCATTTTTCCTTCAAAAATATCGTAATTTTCAGCTTTTTCAAACTTACCTTTAAAAATTGACGGTACTTGGAACTGAACTCCGATCTCCTCGGAACAGAATATACCGTTCGCTTCAACAACATCACTTTCACATCCAGTTTCTTCAGCTGGCTTTTCTTCATCTTGGCTGACAGTGGCAGTAGTCAGAGTGTCTTTTGGAGCTAAGAAGTTTTTCCATACGACAAAACCGAGAGCACCTACAATGGCTACGACTAGAATTACTACGATGAAAATGTGAGCACTTCCGTCTTGTTTTCGAGAATCCTTAATCATGTATATATCTTACCAAACAAAAACACTTTCCTTTTGGGAAAGTGGTTATGCTTGGCTCTCGCTAATGGACGTACTTCGCAACGATTTTAAACAGCTAACAGAGGTGGAAGGCTCCACGACTTGCTCACTCTCCTCGCTTGCGAAGAGTTTACTCCCCCCTGTTATTTAGAGTGAAAGAAGCTTACCCTACCTTCTCTTTTATACTTCTCATCTCCGTACTTAGTGCGCGCACAAAATTTAAAAAAAATATTTATCAATCATTAGATAAATAATTATCGAAGTGAGAAGCACCACTACGGTCATCGGATACCATAAGTCTTTCTCCCATACATAACCAAACCTTTTAACGTACTCATCTACGGACGTTAGGTCACCACCCCTTACGTTGTTGATACCTCTCTGCATCATTAACGCACGTGTCATTTTGTTTTCACGCTTCTCGGCTTTAGATTTTTCAATAATACCAAGGTCTTCTTGATGGATAATTTCTATCGGTTTATGCTTGGCAGTCCAATAAGCAACTCTAACGCCATTTAAGTGTTCCTGCATGCGTATTTCAGGAGTTTTTGACGTAATACCAACATAAAACTTTCCGTCTTGTAGTCTGAGAATATAAAGATACCACTTTTTGTTTGCCACAGTTAATTATCTTCATTCTCATATCGAGCATTTTTAAGCCCTACTTGCAAAGCCTCTTTCATCTTGTCATTGAATACTTGAGGTATATTTATCTTAGGTAAAACTACGGTTAATCCCGCTATCTTCGTTAAGCTATCTTGCATCAACCGAGTACTTTCAGTTGCTCTTAATACAGAATCTAGTATTTTCTTTTGCATCACATTGATTGTTGCAACTATATTTTCGGTGAACTCCTTCTGCTCTTCTGAAATCAAATAGCGATTGATTAAGCGCATAACCGTTATATATTCGCTAGTTGTTATAACCCTAGAATGCATGCAAGCATTCCTTGTTTCTCGGATTAATTCTAGTTCATCAACCGTCAATCCAATACCAAGCTCATCTAGCAACTTCAAGTTCGCAACACTGATAACGGCATCGGAGTCTTTTTTAGAAACTTCCCACATTTCTCGCATGTACTCTTCAGTGGCCGGAGCGTATAGAAATTGTTCATAGAAATCCGCCAAGACATACGTTGCAACCGCATGATCAGGAATCTTTCCGTTGTTTGTGATTAATTTTTTTCCACGGCTCAAGTGCCAAAGTGACACACTATGTCTCCATTTATGCTCAATCAACTGAAAAGCCTTGTATAGCTCTCTATTACGAATGTCTGAAAATTCATCGGAAATTATTTTATAGCCGCTCTTTTTCGCTGCACACTTATAGAAATCGTCACTACCATCAAAATCGAGCAATTCAACCGTCGCTTCGTCCTTAATATCATCAGTAAGTTGATTGACTGAAATATCTTCTGCCACAGTAGGCATTGAGATATTAATTGACGTGATCACAACCCTATAGACCTGGTCGCCTAGTGATTCTATTTTTATATTACTCAACTTCTTAATCGCATCAATCTGCAATTCCGTTGCGGAGATAATTATTGTTTTACTGGATTTACGGCCGAACTTAGACTTTATTTCGGTCTCATTTGATGTCATAGGACTTTTGTTTTTGATATTTCAGGATAGTTTTTAATTAAATCTTCGGCTAAAGATTCTATTGTTTGTTCAACAACTTCTCTGGCACTGACCTCGTCAGCAACTTCGGCCATTGCCAAGGCTAAATCCTCATAAAAATCTTCATCACCGGTGAACCTGAACCAGAATTCTTTTCCAGTATAAACTGGGTAATTTTCACCGACTTTATTAATAAATCCATTCAACTCACTTTTTTCACCATAAAGAATTCCCAACACCATGTCATCCACTTGAACGTTCATATTGTTGGTACGCGCAAGGTTTCTTACGCCCTTGAAATGGCCTTCAATTGTTTCTACGTCACCACTATTTATAGAGTTTGGACCAGCTTTGAGCTGACAGTATTTCAACCTACCGTCTACCGCATCAATAAATTGTATATCAATACCACTCGCAGCCGAGCCAAAATTAGTGTCCGAGAATACAGTACTCACAAATACCTGGGCAGCGTTACCAAAGGTCGTAGTAATAGATGTACCGAGCACACGAGGAAGGATTAAAGCTTCTGCAAGTGACCGATAGTTTGTATTTCCATTGTAGTAATTTGCTAGATAGGGTAGCAAAAATGGGTTGATATTGAACTCGCTGATTTTACCTAATTTTTTTGTATTATTTAGATGCGGTTCGATTATGTTGGATCGCATCCACTTCTTCGCGCGCTCTAGTATAAGTTGCTTTTCTAACTGGTTCATTACCATCTAGTGTATCAAATATTCCAGTATCTACTATTTTTTCAGCAAGAGCCCTTACTACAGGTGGAGAAACAGCATTTCCGAATTGCTTCTTAGCCTGCACATCACTCTCATTCATAACAAAATTGTCTGGAAAGCCTTGAATCTTTCTAGCTTCGCTAGGCGTGATCTCGCGCAAATTATTTTTCTTCAATATTTCTTCAATAAATAATCTTTTGTACTCTTCAGGGTTATCCGCAGAAATTGCTTTTGTCGCAACCATATCCCGGGTACCAGTAGCAGTAAGCGTAGAAAATATTTTTGAATCGGGCATATATACCCTGTATATACCATTTATTCCTGATGAATTTTTAGAATTAACTAGGTCGTACTTTCCATCAACTTCCCGCAATATTTTGAGTTTGATTAGCTTTGATAATTCAGATTTCTTTATATCTGGAATTAATGCTTTAATATCCTCGTATGACAAAGGATTACCATCCCGGTCTCCGTATATTTTCTTTCGACGATTACGAAGAAAAGTCATTCCGATATGCTTTTCTCTTTCTGATGTATCGACAATATCCCATGAGTGAATACTCGTATGGCCGTTTCTAGTATCGCAGAGTACGAAAAAATCGTTTAACTCATCGACCATTTGAAATGCATTTCGCGACTGTGGGATAAAATTTCCAAATATTTCTCGAGGATTAAACTTAGACTTTTCAATACCGCTCTTGTCGATTCCATCAAGGAAGTCTGCTAGTAAGTGCGGATGATTTGTCGGTAACGGATACGTAAATCGATTTGAAAAACTTTTCATGTCTTCTCTAAAACCTACTATAAATATTCTGGTACGATTTTGAGGCAAGCCGAAGTCGTATGAATTAAGTAGCTGGTAATGTACCGTGTAGCCTAGGCTTTCAAAGTTCTCAATGATTAGTTCCAGGTTTGCCCTGTTGCGTGGGTCATATAGACCTTTAACATTCTCAAATATAAACGCCTTGGGCTTCGAGGCTTCAACCATCTTAATTGTGTCGTACCATAATCGACCACGTGGATCTTCAAAACCTCTCATTTTTCCAGCTACAGACCACGACTGACAAGGAACACCGCCGACAAGCATATCGATCTGCGGGAGTGTTTTAATTTTAGTTACATCACCCAGGTCGGCACTATCCGGATCATCAAAGTTCATCTTATAAGTATTCACTGCAGGACGGTTAATTTCAGAGAAGCCCTTACTTTCGCCCCCCACGGCGTCAAGCGCAAAACGGAAACCGCCGATTCCTGAGTAGAGATCTACGTAGCTAAAGAGCGGTTGTTTTGCTTTTGTCATACGTTCTATTGTGAAGGGCCCGACCGTTCTTGTCAAGGGCCTTTATGTATAACCTGTGTTTAGCAAAGAATAAATTAATAATTACTGATAATGGCTACGTGATATTGCGAATATGGGCGGCTATCAACGAAAAAATAATCCAAAAAACTGTTGACGAGTATATACGTTTCGTATATACTCAGCGATAGGTTAACAACAGCACATAAACAAATCAATTCAGCAAAGTGCTATAAGTCGATACATTGAGATGTGAAAACATCTGGTCTACTCAAGAAGTAGGATTTGCAGCCTGGGTTTCTGTGCGCCGTCGCTTCGTCGCGCTCCGCTTAACTCAGCGCTCGCGCGCAAGGACTATCCAAATCGTGGCTATGTCAAAATACTACGAATACAGGATATTACCGGATACCTTTCCGATCGAATGACATAGCCACGAGAGTAAATTGTCCTAAATAACTAAGTTAACTTGTTCAATCTGTTATGAAAGGAGCCGCTATGAAAGTAGTAAACGTTCACTCTTTGCCAACTGAATTGTGGTATCCGTATAGCAGGCTCGGGGGCACCTATGGTGATCAAAGTTCTGAGGGTAATCAGTTCGATCTTGCAAATTATTTTGCGAATCGTTCAAATTATCGTCAGCTTGATCTGGTAACTCCGAGCCTGTAGTCGTTTGAAAAATATTATGTATAAATTCCCAGAACTAATTAAAGAAATCCGCACCGAGGCTGAGCTTACTCAGTCAGGTTTTGCTAAGTCTATTGGTGTATCACCGGTTCTTATTGCGATGGTAGAAAGCGGTCAAAAAGAAGTTTCAAAAAACTTATTAGTAAAGATTGCTAACAAGCTCGAAGTACACCCTTCCTCTATCACTCCATTTTTATATGGTTTCGATATGAAAGAGCGTACAGAGAAAGATCTCACCGCTATCGAGAAACAGCTTCTTAGCTGGGGGCTAAAACTTCAGACTCAATTAATTAAAAAGAAATCTAAAAACTTACTAAAAAAATGACACAGAGTAATTACCCTCAACTAAAAATAATGAGTAAGAGTTATCTGGCTAAAAGATTAACTACGAAAAAACTTGATCACACTAAAACACTTGCTTTGATTAACTACACTATAAGCAATTTTGATCAATTATGGGACGATCATCCTACAGAGTCAAAGCCAAAAAAACTAAAATGGGTTAGGGACGCTTCTAGAACTCAGCTAGGAGTTCTTCTTAAAGCAATCGACCGCAATATATTAAAGCCGAATGACTACCTTTTACCAAGCTTCATATTTGGAGGAGTTAATGGACTAGATCACAAGGCTGCACTGAAATCATTATTAGGGGTTAGACGTAAACGTATTATCCTAAAAATGGACATTACCCGATTTTACGAGCAAATCAAAGAAGATCGTGTATTTAGCCTTTTCTATAATCATAAGATGTTCGCATGCAGTAAAGAAGTGGCCAAAATTGTTGCAGGTCTTTGCTGTGTGTCACACGGCGCAAAAGATAACCCGGATGACTATAAAACAATTGCACGTGGCTTTCCAACTTCAAGCCGCCTATCCGTATGGTGTAATCTTGAGGTATTTCTCAAAATCGAACGGCTTGTGAAGAAAGAGCTTCGCGGCAAAGATCCCCGAATCGCAATTTATGTTGATGACATTGGCATAACAGCAAGCAAGGCATCAGTGCAGGAAATGGTAACACTGTATGAAAAAATTAAAGTTATCCTCGAGGAAAACGAGTACCAAAAACTTCCGCTAAATAACTCGAAGACAAAGATCGTTCTTCATTCTGGAGATACGTACAATTCTAAAGGTGAATACGAAGGAAAATGGGCATTTGAACACCTAGGTGGGCAAATGAACAGAAACCATGTAGTACCCGGCTCTAAAACCAGATGGAAAATATCAGAAATTGCGTTCAAAGTTAAACAAGCCAACGGAAAGAACAAAGCGTTCAACAAGAAACAAAAAGCGCTAAAACGATACAAAGCGTACCTAAAGAGGGATTAGTCAGTTACCTTCCGAGCCCCATGACTTGAAAACCTTTCAAAGGTTCTCCGTATTTATTTGCTCCATCAGTCCCCGCTACAAATACAGGTAATACACTCGTAATGAAGCCAATAATGGGAATTAGAATAAGTATGCTTAACCACCCATTCATATCCATATCGTGAAGTCGCTTCGAGCTACATGCAAAGAAATACACAAACCAAAGTACCATAAACGGAATCAAGCCCAAGGGGTGTGGAGAATCAGGCATACTAGAATCAATAGGGCCAAGCAAGACATTAAAAATTGTACCAAATACTAAGCCGACTCCTACAAATGCAAACATCGATACAAAAACTGTTAAGATGTACGAGCTCCTATTTAGTCGTTTCAGGTTCAATCCAAGAAATTTCATTTTACTCTCCCTATTTGATTATTCATCTAGAGAATATTTTCAAATAAAAGGACACCCGCTCTAGGTGTCTAAACCAAAGACGATATACTAATAACATGGACGGAAACCACCTAAGTGAAGATAATCCAATGAAGCAAACGAGTGATGATATCCTTCGCCGTGAAATGAATAATAATTATCACGTACTCTTTCAGATCGAACAAAGCCTTCAAGATATACGCAACGCAGTCGAAGCCAATACGGCAAACATCGACATACTTGAAGAAGCTATTGCAACGCTTACTCCAATACCTGCGCGAAAGATCAATCTTACCTACGATCACAAAGAAAACAAACTGTGGGTTAATAATCGTTTTTACATTAAGTTTGATGGCAAAGAAGCAGATATGATAGGGATGCTATTCTTCACATCATCTGGTAAGCCTAAGAAAAATAAAGTTGTATTCGATGATTTAGTTGATGGTAAAAAATATTATGACCATGCCACCGGCACGAAACCTACCAAGAGCTCATTCGCTCAAGCTGCAAAACGCATAAACGAAAAGCTTAAAGATAAACTTCATGTTGACAGCATTCTCGAAGTCACAACAAAAGAAATGTATTTTCTCGAAATTTACAGATAAGAAAATCTCGAGATATTTCGGAGAACCCTCCCTGCTTTACTGCTATATATGCAGAACAAGTTGGACTCAAATGATCTAAATATACTAATAGCCTTCTTTGAAATTCTTGCAGAGATTGAGAGTGTTGATGATGAAGCAAAATGACAATATACGTAAAGGCCTCAAGCCATTACAAATAAGCTTCTTTAGTTTACTGGGTCAAGAAAAGCCTAAGCCAATACCACCAAAACTAGTACGTATATACGGCTATCCGCTCACAGCAATGATATCTCAATTATTGTTCTGGAAAGGCATGGAAATGCGCAAAGATGGCTTCATCTATAAAACTGAGAAAGATTTTCTCGCTGAACTGGGCTTGAGTTCTGCTCAACAAAAACTAGCAATTAAAAAATCGAAAGAGTTTGGTTTCTTTGAAGTTGTCAGAAAAGGAATTCCAGCTAAGCGACACTATCGTCTCAACTACAATCGTCTAGTCGAGGTTACTATCACTGAAGCTCAACGGAAAAACGTAGTTCTAACCAAAGGCCACTACAAGTCCGGCCAAAATAGCCCATTACATACAGGCGTTAACAACCTATCTAATACAGATAACACTAACGGTGCTACCGTTCCAGAAAGCACATCAAGATATCACAAGGCCGAATCTACCGCATCCATATTAGCTAAGAAATATAAAAGAGGGTAAAATAAAAGGGCTTCCTAATTCCAATCACATTCTTTTGCAGATATTTTATTTTCTGCTCTTAATGGGCGGTTGTGCCAGAAAAACGTCTGCAAAGATTGTTGGAATGGGAAGCCACAACCGTCCATTTTAAGTAGGAGAAAATATGAAAGCATTTCTATTAGCACGTGTTTCGACCGATGATCAAAAAGATGCTCTACCCGCTCAGAGCTACCGTTTAATAGAATACGCAAAACGTATGTCCTACGAGTATGAATTATTTGAAATTAAAGAGAGTGCCTACAAGGAAACTCGAAATGATTTTGGAGCGGTTGTAGATAAGATAAAAGAGAGCACATCAAAGGTGATCGTTGTCTTTGATAAGATTGATCGTTACACGAGAGACTCTAGCTCAGAACAAGTCCGCATTCTACAGAGTTTATATCGAGCGGACAAGATTGAGCTTCACTTCCCCTCCGACAATCTTTACATCCATCAAGGTTCTCCAGCTACCGACTTACTACGACTAGGGATGGGTATCGTTGTTGCTCAATACTACTCAGATGCTATTAGTGATAACGTCAAACGTAAAATTGAACAAAAGCTCAGAGATGGTGAGTGGATCGGCAAGGCACCCACTGGATACAAAAACACAGTTACACCACAAGGCAAAAAGTGGGTCGAGATTGATGCATTCAGGGCTGATGTCGTCAGGCAAACTTTCCAGGAGTATGCATCAGGCAACACATCGTTACGACTACTGAGTAAGAAATGGCTAGACGACTTTGGCATAAAGGCCGGTTCGAGCAAGATTGAGCAAGTCTTAAAAAACCCTTTCTACTACGGCGAGATGCGTATCAAAGGTAAACTTTATCCACATAAATATGATGCCATTATTTCAAGAAGTTTGTTTGATCAAGTCGATGCTATTAGAAATGGGTACAAGATAACTCAACATAGATGGGGCGGGTTGCCTTATCCATTCCGTGGGTTAATAAAGTGCGCAGAATGTGGCTGTAGGATTACCTTTGAAAAGAAGAAGGGTCTATACATATACGGACATTGCACTCAATCAAAAGGTAAACACAACGCCAAGTACGTTACAGAGGATTTAATAGGCTCTAAGATTGCGCAACTGTTTCAAGATATCAGAATACCAGAAGAAGCCTATGAAGAGCTCAGCACTGCCCTACGCATGTCACATGAAGACAAAAAGCGCACGAGAGAAGCTACTCTCAGGACTATCGATACCGAAATCGAAAAATACCAAACACGTATAGAGAAGGTGTACGAGGATTATCTTGATGAAAAGATTCCCGAACGGCTTTATCAGCGGAAGTTTGAGGAATATAAGAAGACTCAAAAGTCACTTCAGAACAAGCGATTAAATATCGAACAAGTGGAAGACGATTACTATGGGACTGTATCTCATCTGTTAAAGCTTGCTAAGGATGCTCCAGCTCTATTTTATAAGGCTAATAATGAGCAAAAGAGATCAATGATCAATATAGTACTTTCGAACTTAAGACTAGACGGTGATCAACTGAGGTGGGAATACAAAAAGCCATTCGATACGATGGCTTTTTGTCATGAAATGAATTCTTGGCTCCGACGGCTGGACTCGAACCAGCAACCTCGAAGTTAACAGCTTCTTGCTCCACCATTGAGCTACGTCGGAATACAGATGATATTATACCCTTACCCCCGTACTAGAGTCAATGTTAGACTTGCTCAGCCCAAACGAGGACGCGTTGGTCGTAAGTCTTTTGATCTTCCAACCATTTACCAGTACAGGTCATCAGGTTAAGCCCACGTGATACATTCCCATATGGCAACAGCATCTTCTTCATATCAAGACCCTCCAAAGGAGCAACTTCAGTATGAACAACCTTATAGGTTAATCGGGTGTTGTCACCCTTTTCAATCTGAATCTCATCCCCTTCAACTAACTTGTCGAGGTAGGCAAATAGCCCTTCACGAGTTGGACCAGATGCGTGTCCATCAATAAACATCGCACCGATGTCACCCGGTTTCACACTTCCGTTGTACCACCCGGCATCATGGATGTTTAATGGCGCCTGGATAGCCCCCTTGTCGTTCACACTCATCGGAAGGATCTTTGCGGTGACATTGATCTTGTTGATGTAGATAGCCCTAGGAAGGCTTGGTGCAACGTTGTAGTTCTTTAGGCTATCAGCGCTAGGCTTTGTTTCGTCCTGACCTTCAAGCGCAGATGTTGCGGTTGAAGCAGATCCAGATACTTGTGAAGATTCGCCTGCTTTTACTCGTTGATTTGTCATCCAAGTGTCGATACTGACATAGCCAGTGACAAGTACGAAGACGCTCGCCACAAACACGAGGCCAAATCGTTTCATATCGCGTTGCTTACGACGCTCTGATTTCAAAGACTTTCGAGCGTGCACCAATGCCCGCTCCATTGCGCGTGCTTTGGCGTCAGGTGATAAGGTCTCAATCGATCGAATCGGCGCGACAGGCTCAAGGGCGTACGTTTCGGTCTCGGTCATAACCGTTTCGATAATTTCAGGAACGGCCGGTGCTGTCGCAGTTGCAGGTGTGGCAGCAATGACGTCGGTAATCACCTTTGTTGATCGAGAGTATAATACCCGCTGCTCTGCTTCGCGTCGAGCGGGCGCATCACGAGGAGAAACCGTCGGGCGACGGCTCTGAGGTGATCGATTGTAGGGTGTAATATCTTGCATGCTTTTTTATTGCAGTGAGCGAGACCACTTGGATCTCGCTCACTTATTATCTTGTTAATGAATTCGTTCTATCGTGTTGCGTTACGGCGTCGTAGTGCAATTGCACCAAGAAGTCCTGCTGTAATTATACCAAGTCCAGCGAGGAGTGCAGGGTTACCAAGAAGCAACTTTGCAGCACCAGTGTTTGGAGCATCTGGGTCAGTACCAGCATTAAGGGCAGTAATCACTACATCGTTTCCGTCACCACCAACATATGAAATGCTGAATGTGATTCCTTCGACAACAAATTGTGATCCTTCGTCGAGTCCGGCAAATGTGCCGTTAATAGGAATGTTTGCAGCTTGAAGGTTGTCGATGATAGTAAACTGGTCACCTTCGTTAATACTATATCCTTCGTAGAGTGAAAGGTTG
>Ga0247810_10001101_pt1 | contig 18674 bp, 16 predicted proteins | sample UWRJL119311C1_FD_179918 | JGI IMG/M metagenome (GOLD analysis project Ga0247810, IMG submission 179918) | Plant litter microbial communities from Arlington Agricultural Research Station in Wisconsin, United States - UWRJ-L119-311C-1 | ecosystem: Environmental > Terrestrial > Plant litter >...
CTGGACATTGTGCCCGGTGCTCCGCACGGGTTTGAGAACTGGGCGGGCACCACCGAACCGGCGCGCGCACTGATGCTCCGCGCGCGGCAGTGGCTGCGTGACCGGATGCTCGCTGGGTCGGCGCCGTTGGAATCGTGAGTTAGCTGCCCTCCGCGGTCGGCTGCCATTCGCCCTCGTCGCGGATTGCCCGCGAGATGCGACCGCTGATGGTGCGCAGTTGACTCAGCTGCGCGCGCGTGAGCGAGTTGAGCACCAAACGATTCACGGTGAGTACGTGGCCCGGTGTTGCAAGGTCACACTTCTCTTGGCCGGCGTCAGACAACACCGCCAGTGTGTAGCGTCCGTCGCTCGGGTCGGGTTGGCGGTGCAGCCATCCCCGTTTCTCGAGTCGCGTTGTCGCTCGCGACAAACGCGACAGCGAGCTGTTCGCGTAGCCGGCGAGGATGCTCAGCCGCAGCGATCGTTCGGGAGCGTTGGCCAGGGCAAACAGGATGCCGTACTCGAAATGAGTCAGCTCTGAGTCGCGCAGCAGCTGTGCGTCGAGAGCGGCAGGCAGCCACTCCAGCACCGTCGCGAATGCGGACCAGGTTGCGAGGTCATCACCGGTGAGAACGGGAGGGTCACTGGGGGAGGGCATTCCACGAGGCTATCCGTCTTCACTTGACTGAGCAAGTCAATGTGTTAGCGTCTGACTTGACTGAGCAAGTGAATGGAGAGCTATGAACTGGGATCTGACGGGTAAGCGTGCTTTTGTGAGCGGCTCGACGCAGGGTATTGGCTACGCGATCGCGAGCGCTTTGGTGCGCGAGGGCGCATCCGTTGTGATCAACGGGAGGCACGGCGCGAAGGTTGATGCCGCGGTACAGAAACTGACGGCAGAGATTCCTGGCGCCGAGGTCTCGGGGATCGTTGCCGACTTCGAACGCCCGACCGAGGTGCTTCGGTTACTGGACGAGCTCGGGGAGGTGGACATCCTGGTGAACAACGTGGGGCTGTTCGGGCTGGCTCCATTCGCGGACATTTCGGACGAGGACTGGCAGCGCTACTTCGACGTCAATGTCATGAGCGGCGTGCGCCTCTCTCGTCACGCGCTCGGTGGCATGCTCGCGAAGAACTGGGGCCGAATCATTTTTGTGGGGAGCGAGTCGGGCGTCAATATCCCCGCGGATATGGTCCATTACGGGATGACCAAGGCCGGGATGCTCGCCGTGAGTAATGGTCTGGCAAAACTGACTCGGGGAACGAATGTGACCATCAACACAGTGCTGGGTGGGCCGACCTATTCCGACGGCGTTGCCGGGACGGTGGAGCAGATTGCGACGGCACAGGGGGTGCCCACACAGGATCTGAAGGCGGCCATCATTGCCGGAAATCAGACCTCGCTGTTGCAGCGTTTTATCGAACCTGCCGAGATCGCGAACCTGGTGCTCTACCTGGCGAGCCCGCTCTCGTCCGCCACGAACGGAGCTGCCGTTCGCGCCGACGGCGGTGTGCTGACCTCGATGCTCTGAACTCCATCGTCCGGCGCGTGGCGATCTGGCCCGTGGTGATGCGGTCGGTGGTGGCCGCGCGGGCGGCAATGGAGGATGCGGCATCCGCCTACGAACCCGATTGCCCACCATCGGGATTGGTACAACACTTGTGAAAGGAAGCGCTGCCTGCGAGGTGCCTGCTGCGAGGACGGGAAGTGACATGAAGCTCAGCACCATGACTCAGATGACGGTGGATGGTGTGATGCAGGGCAACGGTCACGCCGATCCCGAGGAACTCGCCGGCGGTTTTGTGCGCGACGGATGGGCCATGGGGGTCTTCGCTGACGACACGGGCGATTTCATCACCGAGACCTATCAACGCGCTGACGCGTTTCTCTTCGGCAGGCGGACCTACGAGATGTTTCAGCGGACGTGGGGCACCAACGAGCAGATGCGCGCGCATCCAATCGGTGTGGCGTTGAACGAGGCCCCGAAGTACGTGGCGTCGAACACCATCCGAGAACCCACGTGGAACAACACAACGTTGCTTTCGGGTGACATCACCAAGGCGGTCCGCGATCTGAAGGGGGCTCCGGGAGCAGAAATCCAGGTGCACGGAAGCGGCGCGCTCATCCGCTGGTTGCTCTCCCGCGATCTCATTGACGAGCTCACGCTGCTCACTGTTCCCGTGATCCTCGGCCAGGGCACTCGGCTCCTTCCTGACGCCGGTATCGACGTGGCGCTCGAACTGGTCGAAGCGCGCATCGACGCGAAGGGTGTCATCGTTCAGGTGTACCGGCCTGCGGGGCGGCCCGAGTATCGTCCCAATCGCCCGCACTGAAGTGTGGACAGTATGAAAGACCAGAAAGCGCCGAGGACGAGAAACGCCTGAGGACTGGATATGACCTCCGTTGATTTCATCGAGCAGCAGCTCCGGGTCGTCGCGGATCCCGACCAGGTCGAGACAATCGCGAAGCGAGTGCCCCGCGAGCAGATCATCGGGGTGCGGATGAAACACACCTTCGACCTCGCCCGCGAGCACCGGGACATTGACCTCGACGTGGTGCGCGAGCTCCTCGAGTCGCACTGGTACGAGATGCGAATGGTGGCCGTCAGCATCCTTGATGCGCGAGCGCGCCGCTTCCCGCCGGCGGATCCGGAGCGCACCGCCCTCTACAACATCTACCTCGAGGGTCATCGGCACATCGACACGTGGGATCTCGTCGACCGGGCTGCACCGCGGGTCATTGGGGAGTATCTGCTCGATCGGCCGCGCGACCCACTCCACCGTCTCGCGGCGTCGCCAAATCTGTGGGAGCGGCGCACCGCGGTTGTCGCCAGTTATTGGACCATCCGCAACGGTGCCCCGGACGATCCCGTGGCACTCCTGCACACCCTCGTCGATGACCCCGAGCACTTTGTGCAGACCGCTGTGGGCACCGCAGTGCGGGAACTTCGGCGCGTGCATTCAGGAAGAGGGTGTTCTTCCGTCGCCTACTGGGGTCTTGTGCGCAACATCAAAAACGCTGACAACGCCTTCGCTTCCGGCGTCCACCGGAGAGAGCAGGCGGCCCGTTCGGCGAACCTGACGCGCGGTGCGCCCGATCGCGGTGAGGCCGTGTTGCGCGACGTGGTGCTCAAACGCGAGTAAATGCAGATAACCCTCAGCTGCTTCAGCCACGGGCGTCGGCTCGGTCTCGTCGCGGGCCTCAAACGTGACCTCGAGGCGGCGCGGCAGAGTGCCGGAAACAACCGTGATGTCTCGGGTCGTCTGCGCACGAACCGGCTGTGCCAACTGGTTGAGGGTCGGGATGCTCGGCAGGTCGACCACGCTTTGAGCCAGCTGCATCTGCTGGCTGCCCACGAGTGCGGTGTCGGGAACTGCGCTCCAGGATGCGGCGGACGTCGCGATGGCCAGGTGCTCCAGTGCCTCAGCGAGGGACTTTTCTATCGCGGGTATGTCACCGGCCCAACCGCTGAACGCCATCATTTTTTCTTCGGTCTCGTCCGGGATGCCGAGGTCAACAACAACACCGACCCAGTTGACGGCAGGAGCGAGGGCGCTGTGAGCGACGAAATCCGCGGGGTCGAACGCAGCGACCCGCTCCGCGACATCGAGATAAAAATCTTCGAAGATCCGGTTCAGCGCGACATCCTGACGTCGCTGGTCGAACGGGAAGTCGGATGCGCTGGTCAGTTCGGCGAGGGGCACACGCGCTCGCCGCAGCAGATCAACAACGGCTCCGTGCTGAAGCTGATCGCGGGCATACAGGCGGTACGCGGAGTGTGGATCGACAGCCGCCGGTGTCACGATGCCGCGCTCGGCGTACAGACGCAGAGCCTTGGCGGACAGGCCGGTCATCGCCTGAAACTCGCCGGCGGTCAGGTGTTCAGTCATGGGGTCCTGTCTAGTCGGGAAAAAGGAAGTACCTCCATACTGAGCGTCGCCCCTTGGGCAGGGTCAAGCAGCGCTTCCCACTGGATAGTTGATCGATGTCTACTAATTGGGTTATAGTTGTCGTTTGTCAATTATTTTCAGGAGATCGATGTCACGCGCACCACAGTCACCGCCCAAGCAAAAAGCGACGAAAAACAAGCGCGCCGTTTCCGCTGACGGGTCGATGACCCACCGCCAGGTGCTCGAGGCGCTGTCGGGCCTGCTGCTCGGAATGTTCGTCTCGATCCTCGCCGCGACCGTGGTTTCCACCTCGCTGCCGATCATCATTTCCGACCTCGACGGAAACCAGTCCGCCTACACCTGGGTGGTGACGGCGACACTGCTCGCAACCACCGTCAGCACACCGCTCTGGGGAAAGTTCGCCGACCTCTTCAATCGCAAGCTGCTCATCCAGCTCGCCCTCGGGGTTTTTGTTCTCGGCTCGACCCTCGCCGGGTTCTCGCAGAACACCGACACCCTCATCGTTTTCCGTGTGCTGCAGGGCCTCGGTGCCGGTGGCCTCGCCGCGCTCAGCCAGATCATCATGGCCGACATCATCAGCCCCCGCGACCGCGGTCGTTACGCCGGTCTCTTCGGCGGCGTGATGGCAGTCGGCACGGTTGGCGGCCCGCTGCTCGGTGGCCTCGTCACCGACGCGTTCGGCTGGCGCTGGAACTTCTTTATCGCCCTGCCCATCGCCATCGTCGCGATCATCCTGCTGCAGCGCACCCTTCACCTGCCGAAGCACCCCAAGCGCAAGGTGCAGATCGACTACTTCGGTGCCGTGCTCATCGCCGGCGGAATCTCGCTGCTCCTCATCTGGGTCTCGCTCGCCGGCACCCAGTACGAGTGGGCATCCGCCACGTCGTTCCTGATGCTGGGCGGCGCCATCCTGATGCTCATCGCGGCCGTCATTGTGGAGCTCAAAGTTAAAGAGCCCATCATCCCGCTCACGATGTTCAAAAACCGCACGTTCACCCTCTCGGTGGTCGCCAGCCTCGGTGTCGGTGTCTCGATGTTCGGCACCTCGGTCTTCCTCGCGCAGTACATGCAGCTCGCGCGGGGTGCGACGCCCACCCAGTCCGGCCTGCTCACCATCCCCTTGATGGCCGGTCTGCTCATCTCGTCGACCTTCTTCGGTACCCTCATCAGCCGCCGCGGAAACTGGAAGTCGATTATGGTCAGTGGCGCGATCCTGGTGCTCATCGGCTCCGTCCTCCTCGGAACCCTGCGCGTCGAGACCAGCCTTGTGCTGGTGGGTATCTACATGGCCGTGCTCGGTGCCGGGCTCGGGATGCTTATGCAGAACCTCGTCTTGGTTGTGCAGAACTCCATCGAAGTCAAAAACCTGGGCGTCGCCACCAGCGCCGTCACCTTCTTCCGCAGCCTCGGCGGCACGGTGGGTGTCTCGGTACTCGGATCCGTGCTCGGAACGGTTGTTGCCCAGCACATCACGGACGGCATCCCGAACCTTGCCCCGGCTGACCAGGCTTCCGCGGTGGAAACCCTCGGCGGCGGAACCATTCCTCACGTGGCCTCGCTGCCCGACGCCATCCGCCTTCTGGTTGAAGGTGCCTATGGTTACGGGGTCGGAACCGTCTTCCTCATCAGCGTTCCGCTCGCCATCCTCACCTTGATTGCCGTGATCTTCCTGCCCAATGCCAAACTGGGTTCGATGAACGCCGTGCAGATGAAAAACACCACCACGGCCGACCGTGAAGACGGCCTCATTGCCGCCTCCGCTGGTGCTGCCGCCCTCACCCCCGCTGGCCAGGTGCACCCCACCGGAGCCATCAGCGTGGTGCCAGAAGCTGTGGTGTCGGATGCTTCGGGCCAGGATTCCGGTCGTTCAACCACCACTCACGCGCCCAGCGAAAAGAGCTAACTATGGAGTCGACCGAGGCCGAAGCAACGCCTGCCACAACGGCAACGCCGGAGGCGATCCTCGAAGTCGAAGAGGAAATGACCATCCTCGGCCAGAAGATCCGCTCGAAGGCACGGGAGGTGGCGCTGAAAATCGATCCAGCGCTTCCTCCGTTTGGCCTCAAGCTGCTGCGGTTGCTGGCGCGTCTCGGTCCGACCCATGCCAGCGCCGCGGCAGATTTGCTCGGGGCCGATCGCAGCATCATCAGTCGCCAGGTGAAACAGCTCGAAGAACTCGGGCTCGTGGAGCTGCGGGTCGACGCGAACGATGGCCGCGCGCGGTTTATCGTGGTGACTCCCATCGCTCTCGAGCGGATGGCCTCGGCCGTTGGCCCCGGCCAGACCCTGATGCACGGCGCGCTGGAGGGCTGGCCCGAGGCCGACCTTCACCAGTTCGCCAACTACCTCAAGCGGCTGAATACCAGCGGCCTCTAACCAGCGCGAGACCCCGCAGCGTCTCCGCGGTGGTGCGTTCACACGTCATCGCCGCGGTGCGTTCACAGCGGGGCGGGCTCCGGACGATGAACGCCGCGAGGGCGATAACCGAGTGCGTCAGAAACTCCAGCGATGTCGGCGAGGTACCAGATGATGGCGAGCCACATCTCGGTGCCTTGCAAGCCAGGGATTGTCTCGGCGAGGCCACTAAGTTTCGGAGCTGGCGCACGGAAGCTGAAGCCGGCGCCGTTCTGCCACTGCGTGAGCGCCCTGTCGAGCAAGCGACGGGCCAGCCCGACAACTTCCTCGGTTCGGTATCCGGCTGCGCGCGTGAGCCACAGTGGATGGGCGATGTCCAGCACATTGCAGGCGTTCTCGTGGCCCTCGGCGAAGAACTGATCGTCGCTGGCGTGCTGCAGAACGGTATCGATCACACGTTCGGGATACGGCAGCGGCAGACCGAACTGGGCAAAGGTTCCACGTGTGGCGCGGTAAAAGCCGTTGACGACCTGCAGTAGGCCGTCCTTGGGTGTGGGCGATCCCCACATTCCGGTCTGAGGATCGGCGTTGGTGAGTAGCCATCCGAAGATGGCTTCGCCGGTGCCGGCAGGGATTGAGTCGCGGCGGCGGCGGCTGACAAGCAGTGCGGTGCCGAGGCTGTCAACCCAGTGTCCGGCGCCCCACGCGTTGGAGTGCCACGGCAAGTTGTCGAGGAGCAGTGTGACCTCACCCGCGGACGCTTGGGTAACGAGTGTCAGGGGGTGAGAGAAGTCCGCATCGAGGATCTGCAAGGCATAACCGACGCAGAGCACGTGGTAGGCGGCCTCGTCGTCGGAGAACCCGCCTCCCTGCAGCTGTATTCCGTCAGCGCGGAGCGATGCGACCGCGCCGGTCGAGGCATCTTGCCACCCGCGGAGTCGATCTGCCTGGGCGTCGACCGGCAACTGCGGTGGGGCTATTCCGAGCAGGAGGTCCGCGATTTCGATGGCGTCGCATTGTGCACGCACCGTGGGGTCTGCCCCCGGATGGTCCGTGAACAGGCCGGTTTCCGCCGAAAATGAGCGGTCAAGCACGGCCACCACTTGTGACCGCGCCGTATCGGCAAACGCGGCGACCCGCGTAGCCAGGTCGTCAGTGGTAGGTGTGACGCGCCAGCGAATCAGCTTTGCCGGGTTGCCACCGACGATGGCACCCGCGGGAACATCTTTTGTGACAACCGCCCCTGCGGCAAGCACAGCCTGGTTGCCCACGGTGACGCCGTCCACAATAACGACGTGCGATCCGATCCAGACGTCGTTGCCGATGCGGATGCCGCGACTGGTGAGGGGCTGCCGAAAGAACTCCGTCTTGACGTCGTCCATGGTGTGGTTGAACCCGAGGATCGAGGTGTGCGCGCCGATGCGCACCGCGTCGCCGATCTGTACGTCGCCACGAACGACAACGTAGGGGTTGATGCTGCAATCGCGTCCGGTCTGCAGCGACCCGGTCAGGTACGCGCCCGCGGCGATGTAGGTACGGTCGCCGAGATGAAGATCGTCGTTGTCGACCGAGGCAAGGTCAGACACAAAGCACTCGTGGCCGAAGCTCCAGCTGGGGCGTTGTGTAGTGAAATCGCGCTGGGTTGCGACTTGACGGGCGTGCGCCGAGGCATCCGCCTGCGCCCAAAAATCCCAGGGTGAGTACTCGAAGCGGTCGATCACGCGGTGTCGTCCAAGGGAAAGGCGCGCGTGCGCGGCGCGGCGGTAGACCCGCGCACATTGAGGCTCGGGCTCAACAGAACGCGATGCACCGGCCGATGCGGATCGGCGATGCGCTTAAGCAACAGGTCGACCGCGGCCTCGCCGACGGCGGCGCGCGGAGGGTTTACTGCGGTGAGCGCAGGGGTGAAGAGCTGGGCAACCTCGTCGTCGTAGGCGATGATCGAGAGGTCGTCGGGGATCGAGATTCCCCGGGTGAGCGCGAGGTCGACAAATGCCATCGCCTCGGGATCGGAGTGCACCAGCAGCGCGGTGATGCCGGTGCGCATGGCGGTATCGAGGGTGGCATCGACCGCAGCAGAAAACTCGGGGCTACGGCGGTCGGGCAGGACCTGCTCCATGTGATCGCTCGGCGTAAGGCCCAGCTCGATACACGCGGCTTCCCATCCCGCAGCGATTTTGCGCGAGGTGGGAGAGTAGCGCGAAAGCACCAGGCCAACCTTGCGGTGTCCGAGAGACGCGAGGTGACGGGCGGCAAGCATCGCTCCGAGAGCGTGGTCGGTGGCGACGGACTCAACCGGAGTGCCTTCGGTCAGCAGTATCGCCTGGCGTTCAACGAGAACACTGGGGGTTCCGCAGTCGGCGAGCCACTGGATCACGTCTTGGGCGTGCGGGGTATCGGTGTTTGGCGCCACGATGAGGCCACGCACGTCGTCGCTGAGCACTAACCGTTCAAGCACCGGTCGTTCGTCTTGAAGCTCGTACGACGCACCACGCAGAAGCACCCGCATGCCGTGCTTCGCGACTTCGGATTCCATTCCCCGCATAACGCCGGGCCAGTAGTAGTTGAGCGAGGGAACCAGAACCGCGATTGAGCCCTTGGCGGTGTCGTCGGACGACGCGGACGGCTCTGCGGTCGCAGTTGTGAGGGGCGCACGGAGGTCGAAGGTGGGCACCCGAATGGATGCGCTGTCGCCGGTCGGCACCGCCCCGCCGTGCACACGAACGAGCAGCCCGTCTTTCTCCATCTCGACGAGGTCCCGGCGCAGTGTCACGGAGGCGACACCGAGCTCGTCGGTGAGTTGGGAAATGCGCACCGCGCCATCGCGCATCAGCGCATCGAGCACGTGGGCTCGGCGGCTGCTGGCCAAGGGGGTGTGATGAGTCTGGTCTGTCATCGGGGGTCCCGCGCTTTCAGTTGATTCAGTTCTACCGTGACAGAGATGGAGTCGCGGTCAGTGACATCGAGTTCGAGCCGGGTGAGGCTCTGCCCCCAGACGGCACTGAGCATGGGGTCATCGAGTGGTCGCCGTGTCAGTGTGGCGACGACGTCGGCCGGCCAGCGAATCTCAACAGCGGGAGCGCCGTCGAGGGGAATGACGTGTGCGAAACCGACTTCGAGCGTCACCGTACCCGCTATCAGGAGGTGCACTGAAGTCGGAGGTTCGGGGGTGGGCTGTACCTCCGGGCCGTCCCAGGCGTCGAGTGTCCAAGCGTCGGTGATGACTACACGTGACAACAAGAGCCGCATTCCTTCGGCCTCGGGCACCGCGCGATCGAGACGCGCGGTGCGATGCCAGGAGTGGAGCCCGGGCACGGAGTACGCGGTGGCGAGCTCGAATGACAGCGCGGAAGTGCGTTCCGCGACATCCGCGGTGACGTGAGACGCGTGAGCGGACGCTCCGTCGAGTTGGGCGACCCCACGAATCTCGGGGACGTTGTGCCACGAACTCTGCATCGTCCAGATCGAGTAGCGATCGTCGCTGAAGGTGGCGCGTGTATAGGTGGGGCGTCCCGCGTCGACGATCACGGGGACACCGTTCGATGCCACGATGAACGATCCGACGTCATTGTGGTTGTGATGCTCCGCGTTGTGCCCTCCTTTTATCGCGAGGGCGAGCCCTATCGGCGAGCCGGCGGTGCCGCGGGCAACTAGAACCTGCGTTGACGGCAACCACACGTCGCGCGGCAGCGGGGGAGTATCGGCTGCCGCTCCGAGCCAGGCGGGGTCGGTGATGCCGCGCAGCAGGCGGCCGAGACCTTCGGTTTCGTCTGCCGCGGGTGTGCCAGGTAAGCGGTGAGAAGCAGCATGCGCCTCGGCTGCGGTGTCGCCCACGCTGAGGGCCGCGCGGTGCAGCGAGTGCCATGGCTGGTCACGGGGAGGACGAGCCTGACCGTCGGCGAGATTGAGGTACCAATCACCGCCGAGATGCATTCGGTGCGGAAACGCGACGGTTTCGCGCAGCGCGCCAACGGCCGGAACCGCGTCGAGAGCACCGCCTGTGGCAAACGCCAGGATGTCGAGCGCTTCCACTGCGCGGCAGGCGCCGTTCCACCAATACGCGTATCCCTCGTCGATCGCGCCATCCGCGGGAAGCGAGGTGACGTATCGGTCAAGACCTTCGATGACCAAAGCGATAACCTGCGCTCGGTCTTCCGTCTGCTCCGGGGCGTCCATCAGGCGCAGTGCGGCGACGAGAATATTGCCGTGGATCCACGGGTTCCAGTTGTGCACATCGCCATCGAGGCCGATCCAGTGCCAGTCGCGACGGCGCACAAACGGCTCGAGAACGCGGGTGCTCACCTCGTGTCGCACCCGCTCGCGCAGTCCCGGATACCGGGCGTCGAGCTGGGCGCCGAGAAGATGGTCGATCCAGGCCAATTGGCCGGCGACCTCGCCGGCTCCCAAGTCAACAAAAGGATCGGTTACCGTCGCCAGAATCGACCCGTGCGCGCTCACGGTGTCGTCGTGCGCAGGCCAGCACCAGGAGGTCTGTTCGCACACCAGGGTGATGCCGTTCGCGACCTCATCGATCCACCCGTCTTCGAGGGTGACGGCCGCCGCGATGACAGCACGAGTCAGCCTGCGTTGCCGGGCAAACGTCGCCGCCTCCCACTCGTCACGGTTTCCATCGCGATGAACACGAGCCGCGGCGCTCGCCAGCGGGATAGGCCAGGGTGCGGCGAGGTCGGCGTCCGCGCGGGTGAGGATGTCGCGGATCGCCACGGGATCCGCACGCCCGTCCGCCGCCCAGACTCGCCGGTCATCGGCGGCGGCGACGGGGAGGCTCTGCTCTGCCGCTTTCAGCAACGACGGAAGCCTGTCGCCAAGCTCCCCGTTGAGGTCACCAACAACGGCTGCAAGCTCTCCGCTAAATGAGAAGCGCACTGTCGCAGGCCCCATTACCGCTTCCTCTGTGTCGTCACCGCCGAGCATCCACAATCCGCGGGTGAACTCGATAAATCGATCATAATCGATCAGAGTCAATCAAAACAAGCTTGCAATGATCAATAAAGGTTGATATGTTCCCAGAACAGACGATTCGAACATCGACTGAAACCATTCAAAGGAGAATCTGGTGAGCAACGACTGGTCCCGCGCCGAGTGGGTCGAATACGCCGACCAGATTCTCGTTGCGGCCCAGACCTGGGCATCTCCGGGTCACGGGCGTATCACCCCTCCCGGCACCGAAGGCGGTTACGGTGCCGCGATCGACGGGCTTGAAGGTTTCGCCCGCACCTTTCTTCTTGCTGGCTTCCGCATCGCTGGAGAACGTGGCGTTGGAACCGAAGATCTCGCCGACTTCTACGCGAAGGGGGTCGCCACCGGCGTCGACCCGAACGCTCCCGACCGCTGGGTGCGTCTCGAGGAGCATGCCCAGGCGAAGGTCGAAGCCGCGTCGATCGCACTGATTCTCGACCTCACCCGGCCCTGGATCTGGGACCGCCTCGACATCCTCACCCAGCAGCGCGTCATCGACTATTTCGCGCCGGTGGTGGGTGACACAACATATCCACAAACCAATTGGGTCTGGTTTCGACTTGTGGTGCAGACGTTCCTCCGATCTGTCGGTGGGCCGTGGTCCGCTCAGGACATCGCTGACGATCTCGACCGTCACGACTCCTTCTCCCGGTCAGACGGGTGGATGTCAGATGGCGACGAACGCTCGTTCGATCACTATGTGGGGTGGGCGCTGCACCTCTATCCGGTGCTGTGGTCACGAATGCAGGGTGCCAGTGAGCTGGCGAATGGACGTACCGCAGGCGATATCCTCGCACTCGACCGGTATCTTCTCGACGCGATTGCTCTCGTGGGGGCGGACGGTTCGCCGCTGCTTCAGGGTCGCAGTCTGATCTACCGTTTCGCTGCCGCCGCTCCATTTTGGGTGGGCATCCTCGCGGAGGTTCCCTCGCTGTCACCCGGCGCCCTGCGTCACGCCGCCAATGCTGTTGTTGGTCACTTCGCCGAGCACAACAACAACGGCACGGCAGGCGATGCCGACGGCATCCTCACTATGGGCTGGCATCACGAGTGGCGCGAACTCGCCCAGTCCTATTCCGTCCCGGGCTCCCCGTACTGGGCGGTCAAAGGCCTGCTGGGAGTAATGTTGCCCGCCGACCACCCGGTGTGGGCGGCGACCTCCGAACCTCTGCCAAGCGAAGAGCGCGACACCCTCTTCGCCGTCACCGCGGCCGGGTGGATTGTGTCTGGCACCCACGCCGACGGGATCGTACGCATCGTGAACCATGGCACCGATCACGCGACCGAGGGAAGTATGGTCGGTGACTCCCCGCTCTACGCCCGTATCGGTTACTCGACCGCAACCAGCCCGCTCCTCGATATGGAGGCGTGGGAAGACCCGCTCGAACAGTCCGTGGCGATCATCGACGGTTCCGGGCGGGCAACACACCGGGCGGCGATGCAGCTGACCGAGGTTCGGGTGGAGGAAGACGAAGACGGGGGGACCGTTGGCATAGCGGCATCCACCTCGATTGCGCATTGGCTCAGCCCCGCACCCATTGAGCGTCGGCATGGATCTGGACTCGACGGTTCGGTCACCTCAGCCGGCCAGCTCAGTACGCACTCGTTGGTACGCGGCGCATGGGAAGTTCGCCTCGCTCGCGTCGAGTCGCTCGAACCGGGCCTCGTGGCCGAGACTCTGCGCTTAAGAATCGGCGGATGGGCCGTTTCCGGCTCCGAACCGGCTACCGGCACCGCACCTGCTGCTGGCGCCACTTCTCCTGCAGACGGGCGCGCCGCACCGGCCGCCGTCTCCGCGTGGGTCTCCGAAGGCAGACTGCGGAGCACGATTTCGACCCTCTCTGGCGAATCGACTGCACACGAACTGCCGCACGGGGATGTCGCAGTACCGCGAGTCACCCACCGCCCGGGGTCTACTCCGCTGGCATCGACCGCGGCGGTGCCGTCCCTCGATTTCCCGGTTGTTGTGGGGCAGTGGGTCGCCGTCATCGTCGAACTCAGCGGTGCCGCAACCGCTCACGAATTTGTCCCGCGGGTCGATTTCTTCGACCGCGGGAGCGATTGGACGGTCGACGTGACATGGCCGGATCGCCTCCGTACGTCGACGTCCTTTTCTGAACTCCGCCCCGCCCAGCGCGTGGACCGGTAGCACCACAGAACCCGACAACGGGTTCTGACAGCAATCACAAAGGAGCAGCAATGAAGCGCAAGTTTGTAGTAGCGGCGAGTATGGCGATGGTTGCCACGCTCGCATTGTCCGCATGCGGCGGATCGTCCGACGACGCCGCAGAAGAGGGTGGACCCGTCACCCTGTCGATGTCTGGATGGAGCTTGGCGACAACTCCAGAATTCCAGGTTCTCGCCGACGGGTACATGGCACAGAACCCCGACGTAAAGGTCGAACTCAAAGAGTACGACCCGGTCAATTACAACACCCTCCTGACCGCCGATCTTGCGGCCGGATCCGGCCCCGACATCATCGTGCAGAAGGAGGTCAAGTTCGTCTCCACCTTCCAGGAGGGAGGCCAGCTGGTGGATGTCACTGACGTCGAGCTGCCCGACGACATCGGTGGCACAGAGGCTTATGACATCGATGGTGCAAGCTACGCGGTTCCGTATCGCCAGGACTCGTGGGTTGTCTTCTACAACAAGGCACTCTACGACCAGGCCGGGGTCGAGTACCCCGATGGTTCGTGGACCTGGGACGACTTTGCGGAGACCGAAGAGGCGCTCGCCGCAGGCCTGGAAGGCACCGCAGCATTCGGCGGCTACCAGCACGGCTGGCAGTCGACCGTGCAGGGCTTTGCCAACGCGCAGGTTCCCGACGCCGACATCCTCAGCGGAGACTTCGGTCACCTCAAGGAGTACTACGAGCGTGTGCTCAAACTGCAGGACGACAAAGCGCAGGTTGACTTCAATACCCGCAACGCCAACCAGCTCACCTATCAGGGCGAGTTCGGCAAGCAGAAGGCCGCAATGCTCACGATGGGATCGTGGTTTGTTGCCACACTGATCGCCCAGCAGGCCGCAGGTGAAGCGGACGACTTCGACTGGGGAATCGCCCCCGCACCGCAGTACGACGAGTCGACTGCGGGTATCGACAACGTTCCCGTGACCTTCGGTGACCCGACCGGGCTGGGCATCAACGCCGCAGTGACGGGCGCGAAGCTGGACGCCGCGAAGGACTTCCTCGCCTATGCCGCGAGCGAGGACGCAGCACTGTCCTTGGCCGAAATCGGCATCACCCCGGCTCTGCTCAACGACACTGTCGTCGAAACGTACTTCGAGCTTGAGGGCACACCCGACGATGAGCTGACTGAGTTCGCCGTCTCCACGCACAAAACGCTTCCGGAAAACCCGACGTCAAGTAAAACCGCGGCCATCCAGAACATTCTTCTCGACCTGCACACGGCGGTGATGTCGGGCTCCGAGCCCATCGGCAGCGCCATCGACGCTGCTGAAGAACGCTTCGAAAACGAAATCGGCGACTAGGTCGTTTTTCCCCGGCGGCCGTCCCGCGCGCGATACTGCGTCGGGCCGGCCGCCACCCCGCACTTCTCTCTGATCGAAGGAGATCGACCATGGCGACAACAACCGCCACAGAAGTCGCCGCACAACCGCCGGTATCGCCGGCGCCGCCGGCAGTGTCGGGCAAGCGCCGACGTTCCCGGCTCAGAAGGCGCAACACCCTCCTGGGGTGGAGTTTTATCCTTCCCAACTTCCTTGGGTTCGCGCTGCTGACCCTCGTTCCCATCATTGTGCTGTTCTACATGTCACTGACGAACTGGAACGTGTTTGGTACTGCCAACTGGGTGGGATTCGCCAACTTCGAGCGTTTGATCGGTGATGGCAGCTTCCGTATTTCGGTACTCAACACCCTCTACTACTCGGCGCTGCACATCCCACTGACCTTTGTTGTGGCCCTTGGTCTCGCGCTACTGCTCAACAACAAACTCCGCGGGGTGGCATTTTTTCGTACGGCCGCCTTCTTCCCCTACATCACCTCGATCGTCGCCATCGCGATTGTCTGGAACCTGCTGTTCAGCCCCGACTACGGCCCGATCAACGAGATCCTTCGCTTCTTCGGAATGGAGAACCCGCCCGGCTGGCTGACCTCGTCTGACTGGGCGATGCCCGCAGTTGTCATCGTCAGCACCTGGCGTGACATGGGTTACTACATGATCCTGTTTCTGGCCGGGCTCCAGACCGTTCCCCGTGAGCTGCACGAAGCCGCACGAGTTGACGGGGCGAGCACCATCCAGCGCTTCTTTAACGTGACTTTGCCGTCATTGCGACCCACCACATTTTTTGTGACCGTGATGCTCACGATCAACTCGTTCAAGATCTTCGACCTCATTCTTGTGATGACCGAGGGCGGCCCCGGCCAATCAACCCTCGTTATTTCTCAGTTCATCTACACCAAGGGATTCGAGGAGAGCCAGTTCGGCTACGCCTCGGCCGCCTCAGTCGCACTGTTCTTTATGTGCATCATCGTGACGGTCGCCCAGTTCCTCCTCAACAAGAAACGGAGCGTCTGATGACTGGCCTCTTGGCTCCCCCCGAGGATGCGCGGGCACTGCGCAAGCTCGCTGACTCGCCCCCGCCGCGCACTCCGAGGGCGACGTCTCCCTGGCGACGCACTGGCCGCATTGGCCTGTACCTGGTGCTTATCGTTGCTGCTGCCGGATTGTTCGCACCCTTCATTTGGATGATCACCAGCTCGTTGAAGACCTCAAACGAGGTGTTCTCGATTCCGGTGACATGGGTGCCGGAGATATTCGTCTGGAACAACTACGTGGAGATCTGGACAAAGTCCGACATGCTCACGTGGTTGCGCAACACGCTGTTCCTCTCGGTTGTTGTGACATTCCTGCAGGTACTCACCGGATCGTTCGCGGCGTACGGTTTTGCTCGTATCCGCTTCCCCGGTCGCGACGCGCTGTTCCTTGTGTACATCGGCACCATCGCCGTTCCGTGGCAGTCCTACATGATTCCGCAGTTCATCCTGCTGTCGGAGCTCAAGGTGTCTAACACTCTCTGGGCGATCGTCCTGCTGCAGGCGTTCGGTGCATTTGGGGTCTTCCTGATGAAACAGTTCTACGAAACCATCCCGGAGGACCTCTCCGAGGCAGCCCGTCTCGACGGTCTCAGCGAGTACGGAATCTGGCGGCGCATTATGCTCCCGCTCTCGATCCCCGCGCTGGCAAGCCTCGCCCTGCTCACGTTCGTCAACACCTGGAACGACTACCTCGGTCCGCTTATCTACCTGCGCAACCCTGACCTCTGGACAATTCAGCTCGGTCTCAAGAGCTTTGTCAGCAGCCTTTACGACACCAACTACGCGTTGCTGTTTGCCGGCCTGGTGATCTCGGTGATCCCCATTGCGATCATCTTCCTGCTCGGTCAGAAGTACTTCGTTGAGGGCATCGCCACCAGCGGGATGAAGGGCTAGGCGCGCCATGAAAAGGATCTCGCACAGCACCTACACAATGATCGCCGGGGTTGTCTACCTCGCGCTGATCACCAACGTGCTGTTGGTCGTCTCCTGCCTGCCCCTCGTGCTGCTGCTGGTCACCACCGACCCCGCGTTGTCGTGGCCGATCTTGGCCGCCGCAGCGCCATTGTGTGCACCGGGGCTGGCCGCCGCGTTCGCCACGTTCCGGGAGTTCGGGCGCGGGGGAGTTACCCCCGCCCGGACGTTCCTCGCGGCGTGGACTGCGCTCTGGCGCAAAGCCTTGGTGCTGGGAGCTGCGGTCACCGCCGTTGTGGTGGTGTTCCTCGCGGACATCCGGTTCTTCTCCGACAGCGCCCTGGCCATTGTGATTGTGCCAGCGGTCGGTGTACTCACCGCTCTGGTTCTCGCGACAGGGCTGCTGAGCCTGGTCGCGATCTCGGAGGAACCCGGCGCCCGATTGCGTGATGTGGCCAAGGCAAGCATCTATCTGGGTGTGCGGCGCTGGCACCTCACAGTCGTTTCTCTCGCGGTGCTTGTTACTCAAGCAGTGCTATTCACGACTCTTCCCGCGGTAGCGCTGGGTCTTACCGCCGCACCCGCGCTGTATCTGGCCTGGGCAAATTCGCGGTACACCCTCCAGCCCGTTCTCGAAGTCGACGAGGTTCCGGCTGTTTAGCCGGACCCCAAGCAAAGGACTCCCCACTATGACTTCTCCCTCCACGCAGGGCACTACCGCGTCTGCCGTCGATCTGGCCCTCAGCGCTGCGCTCGACACGGTGCGTCGGAACATCGCCTCGTTCGGAGACGGCTACCCGGATGACACCACCCTTGACGGGCGCTACCCGCTGCGCCCAGCCGCCGGAGCCTTCCCGCTCGGCGGAAACCGGGGCTGGACTACCAGCTTCTGGAGCGGGCTCGAATGGCTGGGCTGGGAACTCACCCACGAGGACGTTTTTCTTGACGCTGCGAAGCGGCACGCGGCCGACTTTGCCCGACGCGTGACCGAGGGCGATGACCTCGACACCCACGACCTCGGCTTTTTGTACACGCTGTCGACGGTGCCTGCGTGGCGGTTGCTGCGGGACGAAGACGCCCGAAAGGCCTCCCTTCTTGCTGCCGATCACCTGATGCGGCGCCTGCTCGAACCTGCGGGCATCATTCAGGCATGGGGTGACCTCACCGACCCACGGCAGCGCGGCCGCACCATTGTCGACAGCCTGATGAACATGCCGCTGCTCAGCTGGGCGAGCGAACAGACCGGTGATGATCGTTATTCGGATGCCGTGCGTCGCCACACCACCCAGCTGCGCGAGAACATCCTGCGCGACGACAACTCGACCTTCCACACCTTCTACTGGGACGTTGAAACGGGCGAGCCGCTCTACGGAGCAACCGAGCAGGGTGCTGGCGACGACTCGTGCTGGGCCCGTGGCCAGGCGTGGGGTATCTATGGCTTCGCGCTCAACTACCGGGCCACGGGAGACCCGCTGCTCCTTGAGGCGGCATGGCGCTGCGCCGAATACTTCCTCGCGCACCTGCCTTCCGACTCGGTTCCGTTCTGGGACCTCGTCTACACCGACGGCAGCGACGCTCCCCGCGACAGCTCCTCTGGCGCGATTGCGGTCTGTGGACTGCTTGAGCTTGCCAGCATGGAGGGGGACGTCGGCCGCGCAACCGTCGCCTCTGACGCAGCGCAGACCATCCTTGCCTCGCTGATCGAGAACTACACCCCGGCAGCGTCAGACGACTCCGATGCCCTGCTGCTGCACAGCGTCTACGACCTTCCGAAAAAGGTGGGCGTCGACGAGGGAACGCTCTGGGGAGACTATTTCTACCTTGAAGCGCTCACCCGAGTTGCCCTTCCGGGCTGGAAGCCATTCTGGTGACCGCGCTGCATACGAAGGAGCCCACACCATGCGCCTAGTCACGTTCGCTCCGCCGAATGCTTCCTCGCCCAAGGCGGGACGCCCCGGGGCAGTGATTGCATTGCCCG
>Ga0247810_10001102_pt1 | contig 18649 bp, 16 predicted proteins | sample UWRJL119311C1_FD_179918 | JGI IMG/M metagenome (GOLD analysis project Ga0247810, IMG submission 179918) | Plant litter microbial communities from Arlington Agricultural Research Station in Wisconsin, United States - UWRJ-L119-311C-1 | ecosystem: Environmental > Terrestrial > Plant litter >...
GCAAACGATATAGAATATTCAGGTAGAGAGGCTTTTCTACTATCTTTAGATTGGCGTATTCATGGCTTTGTACTTTGGAGTATGAAAACCGTTCGTAAAGTTGGTTTTTCTGAATTTGGATTAAATAGTGATGAGTATACGACTAGAATGTTATTCTTTCATAGTAATAAGGTGGTGTTTGGTAATGGTTCTTTTTATTACAGACAAAACAACCCGAATGCAATTACAAAAAGATGGAATATTGGACTACTTGATTATGTGGCTACCAATAAGAGAATAGAAAAATTTTTGATTGAAAATCACTTTAGTAACATACATATTTTAAAAATATATAAAGCTATTCTTCATGATCTGATTCGTATAAAGATGATTTATGATCTTAATAAGAAGAATCTCAATATTAATGATAGAAAGATCGCAAACAATAGAATAAAGGATATTTTTAATTCTGAAAGGCGCAACTTTAGTAAGTTGGATAAAGGTACATTATTAAATTCGGTCAAGTTTCTTGTGCAGTCAACTAACTATACAACATTCTCAATTTATTGCAGACTGACTCAAATTTATAATTCTGTTATAAACATTAAAAATGGAAGATAGTAAGAACGCTTATAGAAAGATTATCAAAACAACTACCTTGTTTGGTGGAGTGCAAGTCTTCACTATCCTTTCGACAATAATTAGAGGAAAAGTAGTTGCGATCCTTCTGGGAGCGAGTGGTATGGGGATTAATACTTTAATTAATTCAGTTGTTACTTTAATAGTTCAATTTGCCACTTTCGGACTCAACTTTAGCGCAGTTAGAGATATATCTCTTGCTAACACAGAAAATAACGATGTCGTTATTTCAAAAACAGTAACTGTATTTAGGAAAATTATGTACTTCTGCGCTGCTTTAGGTGCATTGATTATAATAGCAACTTCTTACTGGCTTAGCAAATTTACCTTTGGGAATGATAAATATAGCTGGGGATTTGTGTGGCTGTCAATTGTGGTTGTTCTGAATATATTAAACAGTTCAAATATTACAGTTTTACAAGGAATGCAAAGGCTTAGAGACATGGCTAAAGCATCAGTAATAGGTTCCATTTCAGGATTATTGCTATCTGTACCTTTCTATTATTTTTTCAAAGAAAAAGGCATTATACCAGCGCTGATAATGGGAGCTCTGATTGCATTTCTACTAAGTAGCTTCTTTTTAAAAAAGCTAAAATTTACTTTTTTAAAAATTTCAACAACTGAAACGCTTAAAGAGGGATCAGAAATGGCTAAACTTGGTATAGCAATGATGGTTTCTACTCTTATTGGATCGGCGGTTACCTATTTAATCAATGCCTACATTGGTAAATATGGATCCATTACTGAGGTTGGTCTTTACGGAGCAGGTGTCAGTATTACCAATCAATATGTAAGTGTAATATTTACCGCAATGGCAGTTGATTATTTTCCTCGTTTATCTGCTGTCTGTGATGATAATAAGAAGGTCAATGAAGTTGTTAATCAACAGGCAGAGATTGTTGTACTTATAATTTCACCGTTACTTATAATAATGATTTTATCGGCTCCGATTTTAATTAGAGTCTTGTTGTCCCAGCAATTTTTGGTGATTTCCAATTTTGTATGCTGGGTTGCTTTTGCACTTCTATTTAAATCTGCTGCTTTCGCAGTCGGTTATATTTCCTTTGCAAAAGGAGATAAAAAAACATTTTTTCTGTTTGAAGGAGTTACGGGTAGTCTATTAATTCTTATTTGTAATATTTCTGGATATAAATTTGGTGGCTTAACAGGAATAGCGATTTCGATGCTGGTTAGTTATGTGATTTATTTGATTGCTGTAAACGTCTTAGCCAACCGTCTATATGGTTTTAAATTAAAAAAGCCTTTTGTTCTAATTTTTATAATTTCGGTTATTCTACTGCTATCGGTTTTAATTATTGCGTTAATTTATCCTAATATTTATGGATATACGATAGGCACAGGCGTATTATTATTGTCATTATACTTTTCTTATTATGAATTGAATAAACGTATAGGACTTAAGACTTTTATTTTATCTAAATTAAGAAGTTAAGATGGCTTCTGTGTAACTATAATAGACTATGATAAAGCTTACTAAGTTAACTTTGTTAAATGATTACAATAAGTTTGTTTCAAAGGCACAATACTTGGCCAAAAAAAATGATCTAAAGGGTGCTCTGACTTTTATTGACGCCTCAATTAGGATAGCTTATAATTTTAACTTTATATATACAGATGACAGGTTAGAGTCGTTGCTTAAATTTGTTGCTGAACAAAAATTGGATAAATGTAATTTTATTCCTGTATCTAACAGATATGTTTTCTACGATTATTTTGGGAATACTAAGGTTCTGACTCAACAATACATCCGTGCATTAATGAGCTGGAATGTTGAGTTCTTATATATATTGGAAAATGGTTCTGAAAGTGATAATAGTGAAATAATTGATGAAATTAGAGCTTGTTCCAAAGCAAAAATCGTAATTTTAACGGGAGCTGATCCATTTGATAAAATGCGACAGGCTCAAGCAGTGATTGCTGATTTCAAACCGAGTAAGGCTTTTTTGCATTTAGCTCCATGGGATTTGGTAGGTGTTTGTTTATGGAATACGTTACCTCAAGTAGTTAGATTTTTAATTAATTTAACAGATCATGCATTCTGGGTAGGTACATCGTGTACGGACTTCGTATTAGAATTTCGAACTTACGGATTTAATCTCTCCAAAGACGCTAGAAAAATCCCTGAAAAAAAATTATTGCTTCAACCTTATTATCCAATACAAAATGATGTTGCGTTCAATGGCTTCCCTGTTGACTTGAAAGACAAAATTGTAGGATTTTCAGGATCTTCGTTTTATAAAATCTATGGGCGTCAGGGGAAGTTTCTAAATTTAATAAAAAGCATTTTGTTAGAAAATGAGAACTTTGTTTTTCTTTTAGCAGGTTGGGGCATCGATTCTCCAATAAAAAAATTTATTAATGATAACGGTTTTCAAGAAAGATTTATTCTTTTGGGTGAACGTAAAGATATAGATCAGGTATTTAAAAGGATAGATATTTTTATTAATACTTATCCATTTATCGGTGGGCTTATGACACAATTAGCTGTTAAAAACAATAAAGCAATTGCTAGCTATACATCCAAAGATCTGACCTTTAACTTCATTGAGGATTTTCTAACAATTGATAGGAAGAAAGCTGGATCAATAAAAGACGAGACATCTTTTCTTTTAGAGATGAACAACTTGATAAGAGATATAAATTACAGAAATAAAAATATACAATTATATTCAGGAAGCATCCCCTCTGTTCAAGATTTTAATGACACTCTGTGGATGAATTGTAATATTAGCTACGACAATAATGTTAATAATGTGCCATCAATAGAAATAAATTATGAAGCTATTTTAGGATTATATCTCGAGGTTGAAAACGATTTTTTAAAAATATACCAGAAGCTGAAATTGGTCAACTTAAAGTTTTTGTATTTTAGATATTTTCCTATTTCTGCCATTAGATCTATATTTCTGGTTCTGTTACTTGACTTTAAAACTGTAAAAAGAAATTTTAAGGATCTCATCAAAAAGCTGATTTAAAAAAATTGTTAAATGACTTCTAGCATAAATAGTAATAACTTTAATTTTTTCAATAAGATCAATAGCAGAGTGCTACAATATTTTGGATGCGCACTTTTTTTATTGATGCTCATCGCGCCATTTGAGTTTAATATTGTTAAAATTATACTGATCTTTTTTATAGTGGGTACCTCTATAGCTAAAATGCTGATATTAAAAAGAGTTGGTCTGGTCAAACCAGTTTTTTTTTGGTTTATTACTTTTATTGGGTTTGGAATTTTCTTTTCGATTTGGGCTTTTTTAATCCCTAGTAATAATCCAACTTTTATAGTTAGATCTATGCCTGTGAACATAGTGTGGCCAATTTTATATTGCTTTGCTATGACTCACATAACTTCTTATAAGGTAATAGCCTCACTGAATAAGATAATGATTTTGAGTTCAATACTTATTAGCATTTATTTAATTTCCGCTGCCTTAAGCTATATGGGCATTTTGCCAATCTCACCAGCATTTTTTTCTTTAGCCAAACCAGTTATTGGTAAATATGATGCAAGTGTTCAGTTGTTTTTACCTTCAACTACTTCGCTATTATTTCTAATTCCATTTTTAATGTCTTATTTATTATTGCAAATTTTTAAGCATGATAAAATCAAATCAATTTACGTGATTTTGGCATTAATATTGGGAATAGCCGCCATAGTGATAACAGCAAGAAGAGCATTGATGCTAAATTTATTAATCTCGCCTCTATTGATTTATGCTTTTTTATCGTTATCAAAAGTGACTTTAGTGAAAAAGGTAAAAGCTGGTTTGTTTAAATTATTTTTGTATTTTTTGGCCGTAGCAACAATAGGATGTACTATTTTGATAAAGTATGAGATATTAAATATAGACCCATTTATTGAACTATTTATAAATGGTTTTGATTTTAGTAAGAATTCGATCGATGAAGGTTCAATTGCTAGAGCCGAACAATCTGTTGGACTTTTTAAAAGTTGGTTTGATTATCCAATATTTGGGTCCGGACTAGGATCCTCATCCTTATATGTAAATAGAAGTGAGAACACTCCTTGGGTTTATGAGTTAAGTTATCTCACTTTGCTATTTCAAACAGGTGCTATAGGATTTATTATGTACATGAGTCTTTTAATTTGGATTTTTTACGCAGGTATTTCATTGATTAAAATAGATAATAGATTTATTTTCCTTATTCCATCCCTTGTAGGATGTTTTTGTTTTTTATTAGGGAATGCATCAAATCCCTATATCATTGCATTTGATCATATGTGGACTATTTTCTTACCAGTAGGATTTATTAATTATTGTTTTTACAATTCGGAGCCTAAATATTAAAATGATAATGAATCAACCAACAATACATATTCTCCTTAGTACCTATAATGGAGGTGAATATTTGGAGATGCAATTAGAAAGTTTACTCAAACAAACTTATAATAACTGGGAACTGGTAATCAGAGATGATGGTTCCACAGATAAAACTTTAGAAATAATAGAGCAATATTCAAAAGAAGATAGGAGAATTAGCATATTAAAAGATTTACTAGGAAATTTGAGAAGCAGCCAAAGTTTTTCGACACTAATGGAATATGTACAACCTTTCGCAAATTACGTTATGTTTTGCGATCAAGATGATATTTGGGCACCCGAAAAAATTGAGATTTCATATGATGCAATGTGCAAAGCTGAATTAGAGCAGGGCACTAATAATAGTTTATTAGTCTATAGTACTTATCAATTAATTGATCGTGACTCGAATCCTTTAAATGTAAAATCTCCTTCCTTTCCAAGATTATTATCAATGAATCTCTTACTAGCAGAAAACTATGTTTACGGATGTACTACTATGATTAATGCAAGCTTACTTAAAAATGCAACCCCGATCTCTGTAAATGCTGAAAATCATGATTATTGGGTTGCCCTTGTTGCGGTTGCGACAAATGGTAAAATTACTTATATAAATAAGTCTTTATTATTTTATAGACAGCATAACAATAATGTTTCCGGGTCATATAAAAATGCATTTTTCCTAAATAGAGTTAAAAGAATTCTCAATTTTGAACATACTTCTATAATCGAGAATAGAATAATAATGCTGTCAGATTTATACCTAAAGTTCATAGATTCTTTTTCACAGTATGATCATAAATTAATACATGATTACATATTCAATTTTAAGAAGGGTGGATTTAATGCAGTTTTGTTCTGTATAAGGAATCATATCCAGAAATTGAAAACTTCTCAAACAATTATATACTATATTAGTATTTTTAAAGGAGGTAGCTATAAGACTCCTCCAATTAAATAGATGAATCACAGTAATACGAATATCTCGTTCAATGATGAACACCTTGAAAAAACTATTGTAGTTAATTCAACAGCAGCGATTAGTGGGGGAGCTCTAACAATCCTAAATGAGTTTATAGCTGCTATTGAGAAGTTTAGTGCTGACAAACACTTTACCTTCATATTTTATACTTCAGTTGATTTTCCAGATTTAAAAAATCCTAAAATAAGAATCATTAATTTAGGTAGAAAGAATTACTTTGAAAGAATATTTTGGGATTATTTTGGATTTAAATCAAGTTTAAAGAACCTTAAAATACTTCCCGATCTTATAATGTCATTCCAGAATTGTGGAGTTGTTTATAATAAGTCATGTCCTCAACTTATTTATTATCATAATTCGTTTTGTTTAATACCATATAAATGGAATCCCTTTAAAAAAAATCAGCGTATTTTATGGTTTTATACTGAAATATACCCCTTTTTTGTTCAGTCTCTTATCCAACAAAAAACGAGGATTATTGTTCAGGCGGAATGGATAAAAAAAGCATTCTCTACCAAATTTAGTGTGCCTTTAAATAGAATTAATGTAATTCTTCCTACAGTAAAGAAGAGTTATCTCGATACTTATAGTAACACTAGTAATCAAATGATATTGTTTTTTCCAGCCACTTCTTTTTTATATAAAAATCATTCGTTGCTTTTGGATATGATGAGTTATCTTAAAATGAAGGATGACTTATTCTATAAGGATGTGAAATTGATATTTACCTTGGACTATAGCGATATTGTTTCTCTAGGTATCGAAGGGAAATATAAAGAAGTGCAAGAAAATATCCTATTGATGGGATATCTAAATAATGAGCAAATGCATAAGGTGTATAATGATACGAAGATTTTACTGTTTCCGAGTAGAATAGAAACATTCGGATTGCCATTGGTTGAAGCAGCATATAAGAACAAATTCATCTTATGCTCAGATCAAGCTTATGCACATGAAACATTAGAAGGGTATAAAAAAGTAGAATTTATTGACAATAGAGATCATGTTGCTTGGGCAGAAAGGTGTTATACGCATCTGAAAAATATGGATTCCTGTTCATCAAATGAATCTGACAACTTTGAAAGACCTGACTCCTGGTTTAAAGTTATTGACTTAATAAAAGAAATGGTTAATTAATATATTTATGTTTAAAAATAAAGTACTACTCATCACTGGCGGAACAGGTTCTTTTGGTAATGCCGTGTTACATCGGTTCCTAAATACTGACCATTTTAAAGAAATCCGTATCTTTTCGAGGGATGAAAAAAAGCAACATGATATGCGTGTGGCTCTGAACAACCCTAAACTGAAATTCTATATAGGTGATGTTAGAGATTATACAAGTATAAAGCAAGCAATGAACGGGGTAGATTATGTTTTTCATGCTGCTGCACTTAAGCAGGTACCTTCATGTGAATTTTTCCCATTAGAGGCCACAAAAACTAATGTATTTGGTACTCATAATGTTATTGAAGCAGCTGTTGCAAGTAAGGTTACAAAAGTGATTTGTTTGAGTACTGATAAGGCTGCCTATCCAATTAATGCAATGGGTATTTCGAAGGCACTTATGGAAAAGGTTGCTATTGCAGCGTCAAGAAATATAACTGAAGATTCTACTACGATTTGTCTTACAAGATATGGAAATGTTATGGCCTCACGAGGTTCTGTTATTCCTCTATTTTTGCAACAGATTCAAAATGATGAAGAAATCACAATTACTGATCCTAATATGACTCGATTTTTAATGTCATTAGAGGAGGCTGTAGACTTAGTACTATTTGCTTTTGAACATGGCAATCAGGGTGATCTTTTTGTTAATAAAGCACCTGCTGGAACAATTGGGGATTTGGCTATTGCACTCAAAGAATTATGCAAATCTCAAACCGAGATAAAGATTATCGGTACCAGGCACGGTGAAAAACTTTATGAGACTCTTTGTACTCGCGAAGAGATGTTGAAAGCGGAAGATATGGGAGAGTTTTATCGAATTCCTGCTGATAATAGGGATTTAAATTATAATCAGTACTTCTCTGAAGGCGAAAGGGATATTTCGAAGATAGAAGATTATCATTCACATAATACAAAACAAGAAGGTGTAGAGGGAATGAAACGATTGTTATCGAAGCTTCCATTAATAAGAAAAGAAGTATTTGGCGAAACTAACATTGCCCAGTATCCTGGATAGTATTATGAATAATTTTAGCATTGGTGAAATTGTATTGGGCGATAGCCATACTGATAATAGAGGTGTTTTAACATTTTTTAATCAATTTGACTTGGGTCAAATAGAAAGGTTTTATACAATCAAGCATGAGAATTTAGAAATTATTCGTGCGTGGCAAGGTCATAAGTATGAAAAAAAATGGTTTCATGTAGTAAATGGGAGTTTTAAAATGGTTTTGGTAAAACCAGATGATTGGTCTAAACCTTCTTGTGATTTACCATATGAAGAATTTGAAATGCATGATATGGATAGTAAGATTCTTTATGTACCTAGTGGGGTAGCATCGGGATTTAAGGCCACTACACCCAATTCTAAGATGATAGTCTTTTCTGATTTTTCTCTGGATCAATCAATTGCTGACGACTACAGATTCGATAAAAATTTATGGTACAAATGGTAAATAATGATATAAATTAAGACATGACAAAAAAACTAAAAGTAGCCACAATAGTCGGCACACGACCTGAAATAATCAGGTTAGCTGAATGTATAAAAAAATGTGATCAATTTTTTGACCATATTTTAATTCATACAGGTCAAAATTATGACTATGAATTAAATGAAATTTTCTTTGAAAATTTAGAGTTAAGAAAACCTGATTATTTTTTGAGTGTTGCGGGAAGTCATTTGGGGGAAACTATTGGTAATGTCATAGCTAAATCTTTTGAGGTGCTTTCTAAGGAAATGCCAGATGCTTTGCTTGTTTTAGGAGATACCAATAGCGTACTTTGCACTATTGCAGCTAAACGATTAAAAATTCCAATATTTCATATGGAGGCTGGGAATCGTTGTTATGATCAGAATGTGCCGGAAGAAATTAATAGAAAAATATCTGACCATATAAGTGATATTAACTTAGCTTATACTGAACATAGCCGAAGGTATTTACTAAGCGAAGGCTTTAGAAAGGATCACGTATTTGTGACTGGATCTCCTTTAAAAGAGGTGTTGACAAAATACGCTAATCAAATTGCTAGTTCACAAGTATTAATTGATCTCAATTTAAAGTCACAGAACTTTATTGTTGTCAGTGCGCACCGTGAGGAAAACATTGATTTAAAGGATAATTTCAGTATTCTTTCTGAAGCGTTGAATGCTGTTGCTGAGAAGTTTCAGTTACAAATTATATTCTCAACTCATCCAAGAACTCAAAAAAGAATCAAAGAGAATAATATAAAATTTCATCCTTTAATAAAGAATATTCAGCCTCTAGGTTTTTTTGACTACGTAAAATTACAACAAGAGTCGTACATCGTATTGTCTGACAGCGGGACTATCAGCGAAGAATCTGCAATGATGCAATTTCCAGCAATTAGTATCAGAACTAGTACAGAACGTCCTGAGGCAATTGATGCTGGATCTATTGTTCTTGGAGGTATAAGTTCTGTTCAAATGATTCAATCAATTGAATTGGTTAAAGGAACCCATTTTTCAAATGATGAAATGCCATGGGAATATAACGTAACCAATACGTCAGATAGAGTTATTAGACTAATTCAAAGTTATACCTCAATAGTTAACCGAGTAACATGGAATAAATGAAAAAGATATTAATAATAGGGTCGAAAGGCATGGCAGGACATATGCTATACACATATTTAAAGGAAGAGTCTGACTTTGAGATTATAGATATTGCTAGAGGGGAAGATTTTTTTGTTCCAAACTACCAGATTGATGTTACTAATTTCAAATCTTTGAAAGACGTACTAGATAAAGAAAATCCGGATGTCGTGATAAACTGTATTGGTGTTCTTAATAACGATGCGGAAACTAACCCTGATAAAGCAATTTTACTAAACTGTTATCTGCCCCACTTTTTAGCTAAAGCCGGTGATGAAAATAAATTTAAACTTATTCATATTAGTACTGACTGCGTTTTCAATGGGAAAACTGGTGGATACTTGGAGAACAGTTTCAAAGATGGTATAGGTTTTTACGCGCAAACTAAAGCACTTGGCGAAGTTTTATCACATAAGCATCTAACCTTTAGGACATCAATTATTGGTCCAGAGCTGAAAGAAAATGGAATTGGCTTATTTAACTGGTTTATGCATCAGAAGAATAAAATACAAGGGTTTACGCAAGCTTTTTGGACGGGTGTAACTACACTTGAATTGGCAAAAGCTGTTAAAGCTGCAATTCTTCAGGATCTTACAGGACTACATCACTTAGTAAATGAGGAAAAGATCAATAAATTTGACTTATTAAACCTATTAAAGTTGACGTTTAATAAAGATATTTTAATTGAATCAAATGATAACTATAAGGTTGACAAATCACTCATAAAAACAAACCACAATTTTAATTATACAGTTCCTTCTTATAAAAAAATGCTCGAAGATAGTAAGAATTGGATCATTCTTCATAGGCATTTATACAAGTATAAATTTTAAGTAAATAATGAAAATACTTGTTGTGACCCAATACTTTTGGCCGGAAACCTTCAGAATTAATGATCTTTGCATGGGGCTTAAGGACAAAGGGCATGATGTACATGTGTTAACTGGTAGACCCAATTATCCGAAAGGGAAATTTTATGAAGGATATAATACATTCTCAAATGCCTCTGAAGAATGGAACGGAATAAAAATACATCGTTCAATTTTAATAGCTCGAGGCAACGGAGGAGGGATAAGGCTTTTATTTAATTACTTTTCCTTTGCTTTCTTTGCATCATTGCGAGTGCTTTTTATAAAAGGGAATTTTGATAAAATTTTCGTTTATGAACCCTCTCCCATCACTGTGGGCATACCAGCAATTGTTGCTAAAATGCGCTTTAAAGCGCCCATTTATTTTTGGGTACAAGATTTATGGCCTGAAAGTCTTTTAGCTGGTGGTGGAATAAAGAACAGGTTTGTATTAGGTTTTTTTAATGGTTTAACAAAATTCATTTATAAACATTCAAAATTTATTCTTATTCAATCTAAGGCATTTAAATCATATATACTTGAGCAAGGTGTAGAAGAACGGAAAATTTTATATTATCCTAATTCAACAGAAGGATTTTATAGAGTAATCGATGAAGATAAAAACTACGCCACAACCCTTCCAATAGGATTTAAGTTGATGTTCGCCGGAAATATAGGTGAGGCCCAAAGTATTGAAACCTTGTTGTTAGCTTCAAAGATTCTTAAGGAAAAAAATATTCAAGTTAAATGGATAATTTTGGGTGAGGGGAGAATGAAGAATACAATCTTAGATAAGGTCAAAGTTAATAAATTGGAAAAAGAATTTTTCTTTTTAGGATCTTATCCTGTAAAAGAAATGCCTCATTTTTTTAGCTGTGCAGATGCACTCATCGTCTCATTAAAGAAAGACAATATCTTTGCGTTGACAATTCCCTCAAAAATACAATCTTATTTGGCTTGTGGTAGGCCTATTATAGGTTCTTTAGATGGTGAAGGTGCCCGTATTATATCAGAATCTGAAGCAGGTTTTTCAGCTGATGCTGAAGATGAGCTAGGTTTGGCTGATGCAGTAGAAAGGTTCTATAATCTTTCTGACTATGATAAGCATACGATGGGTAACAATGCTAGAATATATTACGAGAAGGAATTTGATCGAGATGTTTTAATAGATAAGCTAATTACAATTTTAGGGTATGAATAAAGTATTAATTACGGGATCTACAGGATTTGTTGGGCAAAATCTTTGTCCTTATTTAGAGAATAAAAGTATGATACTAGATAAAATATCTAGGAATGATTTGTATACTATAACTCATGAGCGGCTAAATGGAAGAGATATAGTTATTCATTTAGCTGGCAAAGCTCATGATTTAAAAAAAACTTCTGACGGTAACCAGTATAATCAAGTAAATTTTGAATTATCCAAATCTTTGTATGATAAATTTCTATTGTCTGATGCAAAAGTATTCATTTTCATAAGTTCAGTAAAAGCTACAGCCGACTCTATCGATGCTATTTTAAACGAGGACAATTTTTCAAACCCTATTACTGATTATGGGAAATCTAAATTACTAGCTGAGCAATACATTCAAAGTCAACCGTTACCAGTTGGGAAACTTTATATTATTTTAAGACCATGCATGATTCATGGGCCTGGAAATAAGGGAAACCTTAATCTTTTATATCAGGTAGTAAAAAAGAACATTCCGTATCCTCTAAGTGCATTCAATAATAGTAGATCTTTCTTAAGTATCGAAAATTTATGCTTTGTAATATACAATTTGATAATTCTGAAAGATTTGGAATCAGGTGTCTATAATGTCGCTGATGATGAGCCCCTCTCTACGATAGAAGTAGTGGGACTACTTTCTAAATCGTTAGGGAAAAATGCTAGACTTTGGTTTATCCCTAAGCCTGTAATTAAGTCCCTTGCCAAATTAGGTGATTGGTTAAAGCTTCCATTGGATACTGAAAGGTTGAATAAGCTTACTGAGAGCTATGTTGTAAGTAATGAAAAAATTAAAAGATGCATTAAAACACCTCTGCCACTTTCATCTAGAGAAGGATTAATTCTAACAGCAAATTCATTCCGTTCAATCTAATCTTATGCACCCTACTTTAATCATCGGAATATTCGTTATTTTGTTTCTTGTTGAATTACTTTATTTTAAATTAGCTGACCGCTTTAATATTATTGATCAACCCAATCATAGAAGTTCGCATAGTGTAGTGGTATTGCGCGGGGGAGGAATTATTTTTGTTATAGCTCTCCTAATTTACCCTTTATATTTTGGGCTTGAATATATTTACTTTCTTTCTGGATTAGCTGCCATCACTTTTATTAGCTTTATGGATGATATAAAGCCAATTAGTAATAAACTAAGATTAATATTTCATCTGGTAGGTGTTGCATGTATGTTTTATCAACTGACACTTTTTAATCTCCCTATTTATTGGATTCTTCTGGCACTTATACTCGTAATTGGAACTATTAATGCTATAAATTTCATGGATGGAATTAATGGTATTACTGGTGCTTATGCGTTAATCACTCTTTGCTCATTACTCTATATAAATACTGTTCAGATTGAATTTATAGATTCGAGCTTTCTAATAACTTCTATAATTTCAGTTATTGTCTTTAATATATTCAACTTTAGGGTTAAAGCAAAGTGTTTTGCCGGTGATGTGGGCAGTGTAGGTATTGCTTTTATTATTATGTTTCTTCTATTATCGCTAATAATCAAAACACAAAATTTAGTATATTTATTGTTATTATTATTATATGGGTTAGATGCTGTTTCAACTATTTTCTTCAGATTGGTCAGACGGGAAAATATTTTTGATGCACATAGGAGCCATTTCTATCAGTATCTGGCCAATGAGAGAAAAGTCCCGCATCTTATTGTGTCTTCCATCTATGCTATGATACAGTTGCTCATCAATGTTGTTATTATATGTTATTTACCTAAGTCAATGTCTGCTGTCTTAGTAGCACTGGCATTATGCACAATAATCTTTATAATTATTCGCTTTTCTACAGAAGGTTCCAATAGGTTATTTGGAACCAAAATTGCTTAATGCACATTATATGAAAAAAATCATACTCCAGTTAGTTCTTGGACTTTTCGTTCTTACAGCGGTTGCGCAGGAGCAGACCCCAAATCAGATCTTACCTTATTCTCACCAATTCTATCAGAAGTTCAATAACTCAGTCTATGATGTTAATTCAAAATTTCATAGTTCCATTAGAGGATTTTATAGCGATGATACAACATTGGTAGATCGTTATAATGAATTAATGAGTGTCGGGGTCGATTCTGTTGGTCACCGGAGTTGGGTAAGAAGAAAAATTACTCAGGAACATTTGTTGAATTTTAGCGGAGATGACTACAATGTTTATGCGGATTTTCTACCAGATATGATGATTGGGCGTGATGTAAGGGATAAGAAAAATACCTGGTTAAATACACGTGGTTTTCAATTTGGAGGTAATGTAGGCTCTAAATTTTCTTTTTATACAAGTGCATATGAAAATCAGGGTGTATTTGCTAATTATTATACCAATTTCGTAGAGCAAAATCAGGTTATTCCCGGACAAGCTGGAGGAGATAAGTTGAATAGTCGCATAAAAGATTATTCATACGCTACCGCGTTAATTTCTTATACGCCTAATAAACATTTAAATCTTACTCTCGGACGTGATAAGAACTTTATTGGAGATGGATACAGGTCAGTACTTTTAAGTGATAATACGGCTCCTTATTCGTTTTTTAGAGTGCGTGCAACATTGGGTAATATCCAATACCAAACTATTTATGCATATATGCTTGATCCGGGAGCAGAGCGTTTAACTGAAGACAGGAGGTTAGGGGATCGTGGAAAATGGATGGCGGCACATTATATTGATTGGAATGTGACTAAAAGATTTTCTGCTGGTTTCTTCCAGGCAGTAACATGGGCTGATGCAGAACCGGAAGGTAAGCGTGGTTTTGATTTTAACTATGCTCATCCTTTTGTATTCCTGCGTTCAGTTGAGAGTGCAAATTCTACGTCTCCAGATAAGATGCGTTTAGGCTTCAATTTAAAATATGAAGTTTTTGACCATACTACAGTTTATGGTCAGTTCATGTTTGATGAATTTACTGCCAAGGAGTTCTTTAAAGGCACAGGTTACTGGGCAAATAAAAATGCAATCCAAATAGGAGTGCGTGGCTCTGATCTGATAAAGGTTAAAGGTTTAAATTACCTGGCTGAATTTAATACAGCGAGGCCATATACTTACGCACATTTTGACAGGGTATCAAATTATGCTTCGATGAATCAGCCCTTGGCTAATCAGCTAGGAGCAAACTACAGAGAATTTGTTGGGCTTTTGAATTATACATACAAAAGATTCGATTTCAGTGGTGAGTTGATGTATGCGAAGAAAGGCCTGGATCCTGAAGGACAGAATTATGGAGGTGATATCTTTAAATCTTATAATGTAAGGGTGGCTGATTATGGAAATAAAATTGGACAGGGTTTGGCTACTGATTTGTATTATGGTGAAGCTAAAGTAGCCTATATTCTTAATCCTAAATACAATCTGCGTATAGAATTAGGGGGAATATTCAGAAAAGAATCAAATGCAATATCTGCTACTAATACGGGATTATTCACTATTGGCTTAAGAAGCACATTTAGAAACTTGTATACTGACTTCTAATTGAAGTTAAGACTATTAATAAGATTGGGCTTGGCATTTTGAACACTAAATGAGTACGTGTCCAATATTTGATTAAAAATGAACATATACACATTATATGTTCATTTTTATGATTTGAGTAATTTGGGGAGACGTAATTTAGTTCGCTATTCGAGTACCATATTCCCCAGACTCATTAATTTTAGGAATTAGAAGATATACTTTCTTCTAAATTTCTTAGTTGCTTAAGCTCTTTTGCTGCGGATTGCTTCGTGTAACTCAATGATCTTTTTTTGCTGCAAATTGTAAGCATCAGTTAAGTTGGCTAATTGTTTTTTTAGATCAGGAAATTCTTCATCTTGATTGTCTTTTTCGCCGATTTTCAATAAATCGATTATAGAAATGCTGAATATATTAGCAATTAACAGTAATTTGCTGAAAGTAATGTCAGTACCCCCTGTTTCGATCTTGGAATAGGCCGGAACTGAAATGTTAAGTTTGTCAGCAATGAATTTCTGACTTAAGCATTGGGTTTGGCGTAATACTTTTAATTTTTGTCCTACGTTTTTTGTCATTGTTGAGAGTTTTTAGGAAAATAAAAAGATAAATATTTGGTTAAAGTATTATTTTAGCAATTCTTGACGTTATCATATAGCAAAAGAAAAGCCAAGATACGGCATTGACTTAAAGTATAGTTAATAATTTGTTATTATTATCATATATTTAGATTCGCTAGATTTACTTATTGTAAAAAAAGATATTAAACAATTGCTATTTCTATGAAAGACACTTATGTATTAATCATGGCTGGTGGAGTTGGCAGCCGTTTCTGGCCAAAAAGCCGTAACAATTTCCCTAAACAGTTTATTGATATTCTTGGTATTGGAAAGTCACTTCTACAATTGACACACGAACGTTTTTTGAACGTTTGTCCAAAGGAGAATATCTTCATCTTATCAAATGAACAATATTCAGGTTTAATTATTGACCAGCTGCCGGACCTACCGAAGGAGAACATTATCTCTGAACCTAGTCGTAACAATACAGCGCCTTGTATTGCTTATGCTTCGTTTAAAATTAAACAACTGAATTCAGCTGCAAAGATTGTTGTCGCTCCATCTGATCATTTGATTCTGAATGAAAAGGTTTTCCTGGAAAAGGTAGAAGAAGCGTTAGCATTTGTAGAAGAAAATGATGCTTTAGTTACTTTAGGAATTAGCCCAACCAGGCCGGATACGGGATATGGGTATATCAATTATGATAAACAGGATCTGAACGGTGTACATAAGGTATTGCATTTCCTGGAAAAACCGAATCTGGAGAAAGCACAAGAGTTTGTGGCGAGCGGAGACTACCTTTGGAATGCGGGTATCTTTGTTTGGAGTGTGAATGCAATATTAAGCGCATTAGCTAAACATTCTCCAACAATATTTGAACTTTTTGAAAAGGGAAATTCTTGTTATAATACTGCGGATGAAAAATCATTTATTTCAGTAAACTATCCGCTTTCTGATAATATTTCGATCGATTATGCGATTATGGAAAAAGCAGAGAATGTATTTACGATTCCGGGCGACTTTGGCTGGTCTGACTTAGGTACATGGGCATCTTTGTATGAAGTTATCGAAAAGGATGAGCACAACAACGTTTTTTCTGGAAATGCTGTTAATCTTGCTGAAACTTCAAATTGTATGATCCAGATTCCTAAGGATAAAGTAGCAGTGATCAAAGGGCTGGATAACTACATCGTAGTGGATGACGGTAAAGTTTTGCTGATTTACCCTAAGGCTGCTGAACAGGAAATAAAAGAGGTATCTAAAGCTATCGTTGCTGCATGTGGCGATGAATTTGCATAAATACCATTACAAAAAATATATTTGTCATTTAATCTACTTATAAAAATAGTCAATCAATGAAAGTTGCTCTTATAACAGGTGTTACAGGCCAGGATGGTGCCTATCTAGCGGAATTCTTATTAAAAAAAGGATATTTTGTTCATGGTTTGAAAAGAAGATCTTCAATGTTCAATACGGAACGGATTGATCATTTATACCAGGATCAGCATGAGAATGGGGTGAATTTCAAATTACATTTTGGTGATTTGACGGATTCAACTAATTTGATTCGTATTATTCAGGAAGTACAGCCTGATGAGATTTATAACCTTGCGGCCATGAGCCATGTGAAGGTAAGTTTTGATATGCCGGAATATACGGCGAATGCTGATGGTATTGGTACATTAAGATTATTAGAGGCAATCAGAATCTTAGGATTGCAGGAAAAAACAAGAATCTATCAGGCTTCTACGTCTGAGCTTTATGGCTTAGTACAAGCGGTACCTCAAAGTGAAACTACACCTTTTTATCCGCGTTCTCCGTACGCAGTAGCAAAGATCTACGGTTACTGGATCACAGTAAATTACAGGGAAGCTTATGGTATGTTTGCGTGTAATGGAATTTTATTCAACCACGAGAGTCCTTTAAGAGGGGAGACTTTTGTGACGCGCAAGATTACGAGAGCAGCATCAAAAATTGGATTAGGATTGCAAAAGTGTCTGTATCTGGGTAATCTATCTGCACAACGCGACTGGGGGCATGCAAAGGATTACATTGAAGCCATGTGGTTGATCTTGCAACAGGATGTTGCGGAAGATTATGTAATTGCTACGGGAGTAACGACTACAGTTCGTGATTTTGTGAAAATGAGTTTTGCTGAATTAGGGATTACCGTTGCGTTTAGTGGTGAAGGTGCAGAGGAAATAGGGGTGATTGATGCGATTGATGAAACGATTGCTGCTGAGCTAGGATTGAATACGGATGCTTTAAGTATCGGAATGGAAGTGGTAAAAGTGGATCCAGCTTATTTCCGCCCTACGGAAGTTGATTTATTATTAGGGGACCCCACAAAGTCCAAAACTAAATTGGGTTGGGAGCCGAAATATGATTTACCGCTTCTGGTTAAAGATATGATGCAGGCAGATTTAGAACTGATGAAAAAAGACGAGCATTTGAAAGTTGGTGGTTTTAAAACCCTGAATAACTTCGAATAAGTATACAATTTAATAAACAACCGTTTGTTATTTAGGTCACACTGGTAACAAGCGGTTTTTTTTTTTGATTTTTTTTCGATTTCTATATAGGGATGTGTTTAATCGCAGTTTAATTATTTAGGTGGTTTTGAATATCTTTTTAATCCTTTTAGCTGTCCATGTGCGCATAGATATTATGTTTTAAACTCAGTTTTAATAATGTGACATATCATGGTTTGATCTTGGTACGATTTTGACTACTTTTGTAAAAAATAAACCTATTAAAATATAACTGTGTTCAATCAAATCAATATAGTTCCACGATGGATAATTTTTACGCTTGATCTAACAATTTGTTT
>Ga0247810_10001107_pt1 | contig 18606 bp, 10 predicted proteins | sample UWRJL119311C1_FD_179918 | JGI IMG/M metagenome (GOLD analysis project Ga0247810, IMG submission 179918) | Plant litter microbial communities from Arlington Agricultural Research Station in Wisconsin, United States - UWRJ-L119-311C-1 | ecosystem: Environmental > Terrestrial > Plant litter >...
CGCCGGATATGGGTGGTTCTAAAAGAGCTTACGCGTATTCTAAATTTCTTAGCTCGGATGTAGTAATCTGTTATAAGCAAAGGAAAGAGGCCAACATCATAGAATCTATGGAGTTGATCGGAGAGGTAAGGGGGAGAAATGTGATCCTTGTAGACGATATGATCGATACAGGAGGAACATTGGCAAAGGCAGCCGATCTGATGATTGAAAAAGGAGCATTAAGTGTTAGAGCGATCTGTACGCACGCAATCCTTTCAGGAGATGCTTATGAAAAGATTGAAAAGTCACAATTGAGTGAACTGATAGTTACCGATTCTATTCCTTTGAAAAAGGAATCAAGAAAAATAAGGGTCGTAAGTTGTGCACCCCTTTTTGCAGAAGTAATGCAAATGGTACAGATGAACAACTCTATCAGTGGTAAGTTTTTAATGTAATACCGCAAGGTATTGCAATAGGGCAGGAAGCAACAGTACGCCCGCATTAAGATTAATTTTTATTAACTATATATTTTTACAATGAAATCGATTACAATTAAAGGATCAGAAAGAGAAAGCGTGGGTAAAGTAGCTACTAAAGCCCTACGTAATGCTGGATTGGTTCCTTGCGTATTATACGGAGGAAATCAAGCGGTACATTTCTCATCAGAAGAAAGTGCATTTAAAACCTTGGTTTACACTCCAAACGCTCACACAGTTGAGATCGATCTTGGTGGTAAAAAATTCAATGCAGTACTTCAAGACATTCAGGTACACCCGGTATCTGACAAAATATTACACCTTGACTTTTTCGAATTATTCGATGACAAGGAAATCACTATGGAAGTTCCTGTTAAAGTAACTGGTGTTTCTCCAGGTGTTTTATTAGGTGGTGTTTTACGTCTTAACTCGCGTAAATTGAAAGTGAAAGCTTTACCAAAAAATCTTCCTGATTTTATTGAAGCTGACATTTCTCAACTTCAAATGGGTAACAAATTATATGTTACTGCAGTAGCAAATGATAACTACAAATTATTACACCCTGATAATACTGTAGTAGCTCAAGTGAGAATCTCACGTGCGGCTATGAAAGCAGCTCAGGAAGCAGCAAAAGCAGCGAAAGCTCCTGCAAAAGGAAAGAAAAAATAATTTTCTTCCAAAATATCTTAAAAGGCACCGGTTTATTCCGGTGCTTTTTTTTTGCTTTTTTACCAGTCTATTTTTAAAACCTGATAGGACAGGAACCTGTTAGCTATTAAATTCGCTGGAATCAGGCTCAATCATTTTATTTCTTTATTTTTGCAGCATGAAATGGTTTGCTAATTTATTTTCGCCAACAACAAAACACGAAACTGTCGATCCCATGAAGAAATTCCTCATCGTAGGCCTAGGTAATATAGGTGCAGAATATGTAAATACGAGACATAATATAGGCTTTAAAGTATTGGACTTTCTTGCCAGGAAAGAGGGGCTTTCATTCGAAACCGTCAAGCTGGGTACAATGGCCGAATACAAGTTTAAAGGCAGGACATTTCTTTTGCTGAAGCCAAATACTTATATGAACTTAAGTGGTAAGGCGGTAAAGTTCTGGATGGACAAGGAAAATATTCCACTTGAAAACATATTGGTTATCACCGACGACCTGAACCTGGCGTTTGGAACTATTCGTATCAGGCCAAAAGGTAGTGACGGTGGGCATAACGGGCTAAAAAACATCAATCTGGTATTGAATACGCAAAACTATACGCGTTTTAGATTTGGGATCAGTGATGAATTTAAGAAAGGCCAGCAAATAGATTATGTTTTAGGTAATTGGGATGATGCCGAAAAACTAAAACTTCCCGAGCGCTTAGAAGTCGCCTCCGAAATAATAAAGTCATTCGGAACTGCAGGGCTTGAAAATACGATGACAACTTTTAACGGTAAATAAGCGTTATTTTGTAGGTAGAAGCCTATTTATAGTGAAGCCAGGTAATCATATAAGCTGAGGTCTTCAGGAAGTGCCATTTTAGAGGAGATCCTTTCTTTTCTCTTGCGACAGGACTCTGGAGCAATATTGAGCATAGAAGCTATTTCCTTATTGCTTAGGTTCATATAGATATAAGAAAGAAAACGGATATCGTTAGCGGTAAGGTTAGGATGTTTGCTTTTTAGGGAAGTCAGGAAACGTTGGTTTACTTCTTCAAAGTGGGTTATAAAGTTATCCCACTCATTGTCTGTTTTAAGGTGGTTTTTAAGTGTGTCTATGTGATTTACCAACGAATGGTCTTTAGATACCTGTGGGAGTCCTGAGAGTTCTGATAAGACCTCTTCTATCATCTGGTTCCTCCCCGATAAATAAAGTGCCTTAGCAGAGAGTTTCCTGTTCCGGGCCTCTACTTCATTCTTTAAACGTTCCTGCTCCAATAAGGCGAATGCCTGATTTTCATTTAATTGTTTTTCCAGAAGTAACAATTCATTCTTTTCTTTTTCAAGCTCAAGCACAAGAATCTGTTCATTGCGTTCGGCAATTAATTTTTTCTGTTTGTGTTTTATAGAGAGGTTTCTCAATGTCCAGATGATAAACATTACAATAACACTGATAATAGCAAGAATGGAATAAAATATTTTACGCTCTGTAGACAGGCGTGCTTCATTTAATGCAATCTGGTTTTTGAAGTTTTCTATTTCGAACTTAACACGGCTGTTTTCGTAAAGTTTGCCATTCTTGATCTTATTGAACTCTGAATTGGCTTCAATAATTGAATCTTTATAAATAATAGCTGTGGCAAACGATTTTTGCAAGAAGCTGGTTTCGGAAAGTAATTGGAAAACAATGATTTTTGTCTCCAGGTTTGGTTTAGCGGCCAAAATTTTATTGGCATAAAACGCTGCCATCGTAGGATTGTTTTCAGCCAGATATGTTTTCGAGAGAATAATCATCATTGAAACCCCTATATCATTAAAGTCAAGGAATTCTGTTTGCCTCAATAACTTTTCTACCGTCATGCGTGCTTTTAGATATTGTCCTTGCATCAGGTCGCATTCGGCATTTCCTATCTGTGCAGAAACATATAATTCCGGCTGTCCTTTTAACAAGGGTAATGCTTCATTGAAATAGATTCTCGCCAGTTTAGGATTTTTGGTTTCATTGGCAACATTGCCTAGATTCATGGCATAAAGGCCTATTTTTACCGGATTTTTATTTTCTTTGGCTATAGAGTAGGCTTTATGGAAATACTCATTCGACTTTTTGAAATTCTTTTCTTTTGAATATAAAATAGCTATGTTGTTGAGCACTATCATCTCGAAATTAGGATCCAATTGCTTTAGGGCGATAGTATAAGCCTCAAGATAGTAATTGAGGGCCTCGCCATATTCAAGTAAAAGGTAATAATTGGCTCCAATGTTATTAATGGCAAGGAATTCCTGTTTATACCAATGGTTCTTTTCTGCAATGGCACGGGCCTGGGTCAGTAATTCCAGGGATTTAACATGTTCATTTTTGTTCATTGCCGCTATTCCTGTTCGGATCAGTGAATCGCATTTCGGAATACTATTAGCTTGTGCAATTGAACTAAAAAATACGCAAAACAGGAAAGTTAAAAGTAATGAATGGGAAGTCCTGTTGTATTTCAATATCATTGGCTTTGGAATATTTGTCTAAAGATAAGAAGAACTTTAGCACGTAAGGTTGCGTCTATAGATATGTTTAATACATCTATTTTTTTTAATTCGTATTTGTATGCAGAAGAGCGTTACAATAAATATAAAAAAGCTCTTAGTGATGAGCTAAGAGCAGAGTTATAAAAGCTTTATTTTGTTGTAAACAAATTTAACAAAAAGAAATGTAAATCTTAGACTTTTGATTTGTGTGAAGCCTCAAGATTTCTTTCAATTGTATGGCCTGGACGGGTCCATTTTGGTTTCTCTCCTAAAGGAAGGAATTGAGAATCAACTGCCTCAACAGTTTCGGGTTGTGATACTTTTACAAAAGGTTTTTGCGGGATAAGACCTAACATCTCAAACATTTTCATGTCTTCATTTACATCAGGGTTTGGTGTAGTCAATAATTTATCACCTGCAAATATTGAATTGGCACCTGCAAAGAAGCACATAGCTTGTCCTTCCCGGCTCATATTCATTCTTCCTGCTGAAAGTCGAACCTGAGTTTCAGGCATTACAATTCTTGTAGTTGCCACCATTCTGATCATTTCCCAGATCTCAACTGGTTTTTCTTCTTCAAGAGGTGTTCCTTCTACTGCAACAAGTGCATTAATAGGCACTGATTCCGGTTGTGGACTTAATGTGGCCAATGCTACAAGCATACCTGCACGGTCGCTAACGCTTTCTCCCATACCGATAATTCCACCGCTACATACTGTAACATTAGTTTTGCGTACGTTTTCAATAGTTTTCAATCTGTCTTCGTATCCCCGTGTAGATATTACTTCTTTATAATACTCTTCAGAAGTGTCCAGATTATGGTTATACGCATATAAACCTGCTTCAGCAAGACGCTGTGCCTGATTTTCTGTAATCATTCCAAGTGTACAGCAAACTTCCATATCGAGTTTGTTGATTGTACGTACCATTTCGAGAACCTGGTCGAATTCCGGTCCGTCCTTAACATTTCTCCAGGCAGCACCCATACATACACGGGATGAACCACTTGATTTTGCACGTAAAGCCTGGGCTTTTACCTGGCTTACAGACATAAGGTCGTTTCCTTTAATATCAGTGTGGTAACGTGCAGCTTGTGGGCAATATCCGCAATCTTCAGGGCATCCGCCTGTTTTAATGGATAATAAGGTGGAAACCTGAACAACATTAGGGTCGTGGAATTTCCTGTGAACCGTGGCTGCTTCAAAAAGCAGGTCCATCATTGGTTTATTGTATATAGATATAATTTCTTCTTTAGTCCAGTCGTTTCGTGTAATACTCATAGCCGTATTTAATTAATGCCGCAAAAATACGCAATTCACATATAAGTAGAAAGTTTCTTTATTTAAAGTTTAAAAACGCAGTTTAAAGAAGGCTTAAAAAAGCACAATTACCGTAGCCTATTAGTTATCATATAAAAAAATCGCCTGAAAGTACTTTCAGGCGATTTGGAATAAAGATAGTAAGTCTTCTAGTTTACTTTGTCTATTTTTTCGACCTTACTTTTCCAGAACTGCATTAGACAGAAAGAAACAATAAGGGAAGTAGCTACTGATTCAAACAGTAAGCCGATACAGTATTGGTAGATTGAAAGATCTCCTCCGCCAAAAAGAAAGCCTTCTGAAAGTGTTTTCAGGTATTCTTCTCCACCTTTAAAGTGAATGTATATTAATAGAGCGGCTATACTTAAAAGCGCACCAATCATTGAAGTTACAATTGCAGAAAGAAGATTGGTATTATATCCCCGAATGCCATCTGCATTATTTTGTTTGATTGTACGATTAACACCATAAACTACTATAAATAGATTAAGGGCTCGTAAGTAAAAGTGATTGCTTAAGCCTAAAAAATCCATAATTAAAAAGTATATTCCTATACCTAAAAAAATGATAAATCCGTTGGTTAATGGTCTTGATAAATTCATAATTGTTTTGGTTTAATTGATAATAATAACTGCGATACTGCAACAATTATTTTTATTAAAAGTACAAAACTAAATTTGTAATTCGGAATGGAAAATCTTACAAAATTTCCATCTGTAGTAAAGTAAATTATCATTTAATGTTTAAAATCGCAACAAAAACGGCTATTTTATACTATTTCCATTTTCATCATATAACAGAATCCATTCGTTATGAAAGAAGTAATCCCATTTTGCTTTTGCAAAATCAGTACGTGGATTTACGAATGCTCTATATGGCCCATTATTGATTGCAATCTTACAATCAATGAAAATGCTGATATCCTTTCCTCTAAGCCGGTACTCGTTTTTGATATACTGTGCCATTTGCCAGATACCGTCGGGTTTACTGGTGACAAAGAGATACTGTTTAGATGTTAGATCTTTTCCCAAATCGTATAGGGATACTTCCCCGGTGCTATTGTCCTTAATTTTAAACTCTGCCTCACCGCTCCTGGCCCGCAGCATCATTCTCCAGCTCATTCTATGCCCTTCTTCTGTCCAAAGCACATCTCCTTTAATAAAATAATGGCGTAATGGAAGTGCCAATTGTATTATAAAATAAGGGATAAAGAAATAAATGAGGATAGAACGGTTCCATTCTGTAGGTTCGCTACTTACCGGATCTGCTTTTTTTCTAAAAAACACCTTTCTTATTTTCGCGGGAGGATAGAAAAACACAACAAAACTCAATGCGAAAAAAGGGAAAATACCAATCTGAAGAAATATAGCATTAAATAAATGAAAGAAAAGAGAGGCGATAAAAGCGATGCTGCGTGTTCTTTTCCAAAGTAATAAGGGAACTATAAGCAAGTCAAAAGCAATACCTGCATAGGCGATGAATACCTGAAAGCCATGGTGGCTAAAGATCTGCCTTAAAAAATGAATGTCTGTCGAATTTTCAAATGCCAGTCTTATAAATGTGCCGTCGAGCCAGTCAGGGTAAATTTTAGAGATAGAGGCAAAGAAGTAAACGATAGAAATCTGTAGAATCATTACCCAGGAACACCATTGTGGCATGGAGAAACTTCTAATACTGGGATTTATCTTTGCATCCAACGAGCAAAACCGGTTTGCAGGCAGAAAAAACATAATCAATGCAATTAATAATAAGAGGTAATAATGATTGTTATAGGAAGACTTTTGCATAAAATAAACACCTGCCCACAATAGTGTAAACAATCCAATGCTAAGGCGGTATTTATAACCAATCATGACCAGCAGTCCCAATATTCCCATTACTGCAAAGTAATAGTACATACCATTGCCGGGTAGGGGTTGCAGCCATTCCAGGCCAATATAAGAGAAGGTGAATTTAGGGGTGATGAAATTATTCTTTATCCAACCTGTGAAAATTGCCCCAAAAGTCTCCAGTGCAAGGAGTAGCCCGAAGAAGATTCTGAACAGTATTAAAGGGGCATTATCAATCTGTAAAAATAACTTCCTGTTCATCTTTTCCATTGTTTATAAAATCAAGTGAACTTTTTTTATCTTGTAATAGCTGCTGTTTAAGCTTTTCCAGTGATTCGAATTTCTTTTCTTCACGTATTCTTGATAAGATAGACACGGCAATTTTAAGGTCGTATAGATCTTTGTCCAAATCAAAATAATTGATTTCTATAGTTTGTACTGTTCCGCCAACTGTAGGATTAGTTCCTATATTCATCATTCCAAAAACAGTTTTGCCGTCAATGATACTGCTTACTACGTATACACCCTGTGCAGGGATAAGTTTGTAATTCTCTTCAATTGAGATGTTGGCTGTAGGGTAGCCTATAGTCCTGCCCAATTGTTTCCCTTTGACAACTTTTCCGGTAAAGAAATAATCATAACCCAGGTATTTGTTGGCGAGTTCGATGTTGCCTTCCAATATTGCATTTCTGATTTTGGTCGAACTTACGGCCACTTCATTCACTTCCTGCTGTGAGATCTGTTCGACTTCAAAGTCGTAGAGTTGACCAAAAACAATAAGGTCATCGATATTAGCCGTACGGTTCCTTCCAAACCGATGATCGTGTCCAATAATGATTTTTTTAATATTGAAAATATCAACTAAGATGTTTTTGACAAATTCTTCTGCTGTCAGTCTTGAAAATGCCTTGTCAAAAGGATGTATTACAAGATTGTTTAGTCCTGTTTTTTCAAGCAATAAAGATTTCTCATCAATAGTATTCAATAATTTTATTTCGGATTGATCCTGCAAAACCATTCTCGGATGGGGAAAAAAAGTCAGTAACAGCGTTTCGCAATTACTCTCTTCCGAATTATGGATTAACCTTTCAATGATTTTTTTATGCCCAATATGCACGCCATCGAATGTCCCTAATGTTACTATGGTTTTTGAACCTTGCTTAAAATCCTGAATGGAATGAAAAATCTTCAAAGTTTTTTATTTAGAATGTTACAAATTTATACTATCTGTAGGAGATATAAAAGAGATTAAGACGCGTTGCAATAAAATACCATTTAGTTTTAATTCTATAGAAAAAGTCATTGTTCCTTCATAAAACTGTAAGATTTTTAAAGTAGTAATACAAAATTCATTAAATTTGGCTGAAAATTAAACTATTATAAAATGAAAAAAATTCTACTCTTATCGTTTTTTTTCAATCTGTTCTTTTTCAGTTACGCTCAACAAAACCCTTTATGGACTAAGATTGACAGTGACAGAACTACGGCAATTGAGAAATTTGAAAGAAAATCTAGTCCTAAGGAATATCAGATTTATGCACTTAATTTTGATTTGTTAAAGTCGAAATTAGCTGCCGCACCCTCAATTGATTATAAAACAGAAAAAGCAGGTATTGTTATTGCATTTCCAAACGCTGAAGGCAAACTTGAAAACTTTAAAGTATATGAGGCTTCTGTAATGGCTCCTGAATTGGCGGCTAAATACAAAGCTATACAATCCTACATAGGGGTAGGAGTCGACAATCCGTCAGCAGCAATTTATTTTTCTACTACTATCTTTGGTTTACATACAATGACTTTTACCGGTATTGGCGAAACGGGATATATTGATACCTACACTAAGGATCTTAAAAAATATATTGTTTACAATAGGTCCCAACTGGAAAGTGTTAATGATTTTTCATGTGAGTTCCGCGGTGAAGAGCCGGATGGCACTTCCGAAAGGAGTATTAATGAAACCCAGTCGAACGCTGGGATTTCAAGAGTTTACAGACTGGCCTTATCTTCAACAATCGAATATTCTACTTTCCATATTAATGCGGCGGGATTGTCCAATGGTACAATTGAGCAGAAAAGAGCTGCGGTGTTAGCAGCTATGGTAGTTAGTATGACAAGAGTAAATGGTATTTATAAAAGGGATGCATCTATAACAATGCAGTTGGTAGCCAACAACGATGTTTTAATCTCACTTGCGGCTGAAGATGGGTTTACAAATAATAGCGGTGGTACCTTATTAGGAGAAAACCAAGCCTTTATAGATACAAAGATTGGAAATGGCAGTTATGATATTGGACATATCTTTTCTACTGGTGGTGGTGGAATTGCAGCACGTGGATCAGTATGTGTTTCATCAAATAAAGCCAGAGGGGTAACCGGTTCATCAGCTCCTATAAATGATGCTTTTAATATTGATTATGTTGCTCACGAAATGGGACACCAATTTGGCGGTAACCATACATTCAATAGTGAACAAGGAAATTGTGGTGGAAATAGAAGTCCAACTACAGCTGTAGAGCCTGGAAGCGGTACTACTATAATGGCATATGCCGGGATATGTAATCCTGATAATGTTCAGAGCAACTCTGATGCTCACTTTAGTGCGATCAGTCTGGCAGAAATATTCAATCACATTGCAGGTGCAGGTAACTGTTCTGTAAATTCCCCTACAAATAATACTGCACCGGTAATTAGCGTAAAGAATTATACGATTCCAAAAAGTACGCCTTTTATATTGACGGGAAGTGCGACTGACGCTGAGAATGATGCCTTAACTTATTGCTGGGAGCAGACTAACCTTGGTACTAACACGGCTCAGCCTATAGCTACGAATACAACTGGTCCAAATTTTAGATCCAGGCCTCCTTTAACGACGCCAGAGCGTTATTTACCACTACTTTCCAGTGTTGTTGCCAATAATCTAGCACCTGCTTATGAAGTAGTGCCTTCTGTTGCAAGAGTGCTTAATTTTGCCCTTACTGTTAGAGATAATAGTGTGCTAAACGGACCTCAGACCAATAGGGCAGATATTACAGTTACAGTAGCCAACGTTGGACCATTCCTTGTAAGCGCTCCAAATACGAACATTTCATGGCCTGCGGGCAGTAACCAAATAGTTACCTGGGATGTTGCAGGAACCTCTGCAAACGGTATTAATTCTAAATATGTGGATATTTACATTTCTACAAATTCAGGAGGTTCTTTCGGAACGCTACTTGCGAGTAAAGTTCCTAATGATGGGTCTGAAACGATAACTGTTCCTAATACTGTTGGTACAACAAACAGGATTATGGTAAGGTCTAATGACAATATTTTTTATGATGTTTCAAATACTAACTTTTCTATTACTGCAGCGGCTACACCAACCTTCTCTGTAGCGTTCAGTGGAGTACAGGGACAACAAAATGTCAGCGGTTGCACAGGAAATGTAGCAACTTATACTTTAAAATATGCTGCACTTGCCGGATTTACAGGCACTACTACTTTTAGTGCAACAGGAAATCCTGATGGTTCAACTGTGACCTTTTCTCCTGCAACTGTTAATGCAACAGGAAATGTAACGATGACAATAAGTAATCTTGATGGAGGTGGAGCTGATCTTCCTATTGTTGTAACGGCAACCTCTGGATCTATAACTAAGACAGTAAATCTTTATCTTAATGTGGTAGAAGGTTTCTTTGTGCCAGTAGTATTGTCAAGCCCTGCTAATTCAGCTACACAACAGCCTACAAATGTAGTGCTGCAATGGGAAGCTAATCCATTCTTTGCTTCATCTTATGATGTACAATTAGCTTCTGACAGCCAATTTGCAAATATTGAAAGTTTTGGAACGGTTACTACTAATAGTTTTGCAACACAAGGACTTAGTGGAGGCACTACGTATTACTGGAGAGTTGCACCAAGAAATACGGGTTGTAGAGGTGAGTTCGGTGAGGCTTTCCAATTCACTACCCAGGCTTTAGGATTAAATAGTAATACAATCTTTAATTTTTCTGTTTTCCCAAATCCAAATACCGGAAGTTTTACCGTTCAATCTGATAAGTTTACATCTGAAAAGATTAAGATTCAGGTATATGATATGAGAGGAAGAAGTATTTATGATAAAGAATACACAGGAAATACTAACTTCAATGAGAACATTCGCCTCAACAACGCAGAAGCAGGCATATACTTGCTTTCTGTAACTGATGGCCAGAATAAAGATGTCAAGAGAATTATTATAAAATAATAATTTAATCTTATTCGAAAAGCGCCTTCATTTTCATGAAGGCGCTTTTTATTTTATTGTAAATCCTATGTTTTCGATTATTTGTGGAACCTCGGATATATGAAAATTTAAGTCAATTGCTGTTTCCCCATTTAGATTGGCAGTTTTTAGTTTACCGCTTCTGATATTGTAATATCCGGTAGCGCCTTTACAAAAACAGAATCTTCCAAACAGCATTTTTGTTTGTGACAGCCCGGCATTCGAAATTTCCATAGGCCCGATACTCTTGGTGAGTTCGAATATGATCTCTTCCCTATACGATGCATCCATTACATCCTTTGGAACCGTTTTATTGTACGTGTAAACAATTACTATTTTATCTTTACTTTCTTCAAGTGCATAATACACATCACCTGATTCGGTAGTTGTTAATACTATTGTCTTATCTGGATGTATCGTCACTTCACACTTGCCATTTTCGGGGCATGCTGTTGTTATTGTGATAGGGTTATGTTGCAGGTCTATGTATTCTTTTTTAGAAGTACAAGACAGAAATAATAGGGTAAAAGAAAGCAAGGTCATTCTCATAGTGATGGTTTTTGAAGTTGCTGTTTAGGTTAAGTCAAGATACAAAATTATACTTAACATAATAGTAAGTTATTATTTAGTAAAATGCCACACTTTAAAACTATGTAAAGTCTCAAAAACAAAATTAAGTATCAAAGACTTCTTATAAGCAAATGCTCCGTAAGCCATTACGGAGCATTTGCTTATAAGAAATGTTTTAATCAGTTTATAAACGGCTGTTATGTTTGATAGTACTCTATTTAATAAACAATCTTTCTGTTTATGGTCTGGCCATTTGCAAGAGAGATTTTAATGATCAGGGGTTGGTGGTTGAGTACAATATCAGCAGCCTGGAATTCAGAACTGCTCACTGCTTTTTGTTCGTATACTTTTCGTCCACTAATATCAAAGACAGCTATCTCATCAATAGGTTCCGATATGGATCTTACTTTTAATATATTTTTATCGACAGCCACTTTTACGGTATTTTCAGGATCAAAAGTTCCGGTACCTAAAGTTCCTGTCGTATAGCGCAATACGAATCGACTGTCAAAAGTTCCAGCTTCAGATGTAAACGTATATGAACCCGATTTTAAATCGAAAATAACGTTAGATAATAAATCCTGTAGATAAATATTCTGGCTGCCTGCAAATACTCCATCACTATGGTCTATTGCAATAGTGTAGGTTCCGGCTGTACTTACCTTAAATCCGATTGGTACCAAATCGGTCTGCTCAAAAGGGAGGGAACGTCCCTGGATCACTAATGGCCTGTCATCTACAAGGGAATACAAGTTAATGGCATTGTCGGTAAAACAATTACCATCGTACAGTCTTTCGTATTCGTTCGTAGCGCCTGTAACATAACCAACCAGTGCCTGTCTAAAGGCACCGCTTGTATTAGTTAAGTTAAGCCAGATCCTGTTTTGTTCCAATTCAGCAGCTCCGTCATTTGTGCTTCTGAAAAATTGTCCGTTATCGACAAGGCTTCTTACACGCATATTATTGTGGAAACTAATAGTCCCACTCGTATTCATTTCAGCAAAGAACCCTTGTCCCGCTCCAATTTTCCCACTAGGCAGCAAGCCAAGACTGTTAGAAAGATCACTAGTAGCTGTGGCACCAGTGATGTTCCAGCTCGCATAGTCATTAACTGTATACTGATTGTTTAAAACGTGGGTAAGCGATGTCCAGAAATACAAGGTTCCTTTTAGTTCGCTGTTGTCGGGATCAGTAACAAATTTTTGAGCATCAATAGCACTTGCATAAGGATTGGCAAGTAAGATAGTGTTGCCGGTCTGATCGGTTCCTCCATCATAATTTAGTGCTGTTACGTTTACCTGGCCTGTCGTTGGCGTACCTTTGAAATCAAAGTCTACTTGTCCAGGGTTATTTAGTCGCGTAATAAAACCACTTCCAGGGATGCTGCCGGAGAAGTAATTCCATGTACCATCTGCGGTTCCGTTAAGATCCCATACAAACGCTACATTGACTCCGGTAGGTAAGCTAACGCTTTCCATAACTGGAGATCCCCAATAGATGTAATCATTTGCTCCCATAGTACGGCTTGTACGTCTCATATTCATTCTTCCGATATTACTCACACCTTCATTGATCTGTACAAGGCTGCCACTGTTGGCTATTGTGATTTTTTCTGAGGAGGTAGGGGCATTGATAATATTGGTTACGGTTAACAGCTGATTTGCGCCTATTTGTAATTCGGCACCAGAATTTGTAATTGTCAGGTCATTGCCAACCAATATTTCAGCTGCTGGAATTGTTTTTTGGCCTGTACCTGAAATTTTGAGGTTGGAATAAGTAGAGGTTGGAGGAGTTAAGGGCAAGTTGGTAATACTTTGGTTGCCTCCGGCATATTCTACCTTCGAACCAGCTTCCATAAAAAGAATTGGATTGTTTGCGGAGCTAATTGCAGTACCCAAACCATTTGCAAATCCTGTAGTATTGCTTAGCTTAAATGTTCCAGTACTCTTGATGCTAAAGGTAGCTCCTGACTGAAGGTTGATGGAACTGCTTAATGTATCCGTGCCCGTGTTATTTCCTGAAATGTCTATATTGTAATACATCGGGCTGAGCCTTAATTCTTCCAGGGTACCAGTCGAGTTAGTAAATTCTATAGTAGTGCCTGGATTCAGGATATAGCTTCCTTCAGCATCTGGTTTAGTTCCTGAACCGGCAGTAATGTATCGGCTCGTTCCTGACATTGTCAAATTCGTTCCGCTACCTCCCAAAGTTTTGTTCTCTGCATCTAAAATCACTGTATCTTCTGTTGTAATGGTTCCTGTAATTGAGCTAGGAGAAGAAGAAACAGTTTTTGTTCCGCTAGTGGAAAAGGTAAGGTTGCGATAAGCTCTTTGTCCTCTCAATTCCTGGTCACCAGCTCCGTTTAGCTGTATGGTACCTCCGTTCAAATCGTAGGTACTGGAGTTACCGCTCATTCTCGGAATGAGGTCAGACCCTGAGGCAGATAATGCGGGGATTTGGTATAGCGTATTGTTTTCCATTGTAAGTCCCCCATCATTCCCTGTAATAAACGCGCCAACAGATTCTATTACCTGCCCTTTTTTTATGTTTAATAAGCCGGGGGCGGCTATAGAAGTACTATTGGTAAATGACAACTGTAAGTTATCGGCATTCATTTCACAGATGATGTTTTTTGCAGATCCGCCCGTTGTTATTGCGTCTCCGGTTACCTGATTGGATTTTCCAATATAGTGGAAGGTAGCAGTCTGGTTAATGTTACGATTTGAAACAGGTATTCCCTGGATATTGCCAATGCTTACAGCAGTCTTATTAATTCCGTCCTCAGAAGTAATTTTTAAAGTGCATCCCGTTTGGGATGTAAATGCAGTAGACGTTGCTGCCGGAACTTCTGTAAGAACCAGTGGGGTTGTATTGTTAAAGCCAAAATCAAACGTACTTCCAGTCTTTACAGTAAATGTACCTGAATTGCCCAACTCAAGGTTTCCATTAGCTAATTGTACATAAGATCCACTATTTGTAGTAAAGCCAATAAATTGATTGCGTGTTGCCGCAGTTGAGGCAATACTTACGTTTTGTGTTGTCGCAGCTGTCAGTCCGTCGCCAGTCCCGGTAAAATTGAAAGTGCTGCCGGATGCTGTTGAGGTGATTGTGGCAGCAGTTGCTACAGTCAGGTCTCCTTTTAGGTTTGCGACAGCAGTGCTTCCTGATTGGACATTCAGGTTTAGTCCTCCTGAGGATAATTGGATATTCCCGTTTACATTTAATGTAATATTTGAAGAAGTATTATTTGCAATATTAAAAGTATTGGAAGAAGCATTAGTCAGATCCCCGTTTACTGTCAGTGAAGCTGTTATCGCAGAAGTAGAGATGCTGACATTGTTACCAAATCCCGATTCAATTACAAGATTATTACCAATTGTAAGGTTTAAGGCGCTATCTGTTATTATAAAGTTAGAATTGGACGACCTGAATATTAAATTTTTATGGGTTACAATTTTATTGTTGAAATTTCCGCCACTGCTTAACCTGAAAGTTCCGCTTTGGCCTGCGGTATTGTCAATGATAAGATTTCCAAAATACGCAGTGGTGCCATTATAGGTCCGCGCTGTAATAGCAGTATCTACCGGTAAGAAAAACTTGCCTGCACCCGTATCATGACTTTTGATAATAAAATTGGAATTAGGATGGAAATTCTCTGTCCCTTTCCACAAAGAAGTTGTAAGGGTTGATCCTGCATTTGCAGAATAATTAAAAATAAATGTTCCGCCGTCTTCTATTTCAAAACCGTTATTGATAGTCAGGGAATTGGATTGGAATGTTAATGTACCTCCATTGTATATATAAACCGAATTTGCTGTTGAATTCAGCGTACTTATAAATGATCCGCCGGAAAGAACTTTAATGTTTACAAGATTCGCAAATTGGCTGCCTGTAGTTATGGTATGTCCATCCATTATATAAATAGAGCTAGAGGTACTACTTGCAGGTGCCGTAGATAAGGCCCAGGAGTTTGTGGTTGAATCGTATTTCTCCCATGTTGCTGTAGCTGTTCCAAGCCATGTACCGGAACTCGCAGACCTGTAATCATTATTCGTATAGGTTATGGTTGTGATACTGAACGTGCCGGAACCCACAGTATTGCCTGTAAGACCGGTTGTAGTAGTGGTAAGTGTCAGTCCTGTGCCTACAGCAGTATGGGTCAGTGAGCTATAGGAAGAAAGGCCATTTGCAGCAGTAACGCTGACCGGGGCTCCCGTTAATGTGCCTGTTGAGGTTATAGTAATCGGGTTTGCAAAATCAAGATCCCTGTTTCCGTTGCTGTCGTTTGCAGATACCGTTACTGTAGGAGCCATTGCAATGTTAATCGAAGTAGTTGAAGGCTGTTGCACAAATGCAATCCTGTCTGCTGTTACTTCAATCCTGTTTTTGTCGTCAGTGCTGTTATCTGATGTGGCAGCTCCTGCATTTGCGGCTGCAAATTGAGAAGAAGCACTGCTGCTTCCTGCAGTGGCGGAGTTAACAGTAAACACCAGTTTTTGGTTGTCAGTTACAACATCGTTAAACGTCACCCTTAGCACTAAAGAAATACTGCCGTTATCAGATGCTGTAACATCATCTCCTGAAAGCCCTGAGAAAGTAATGCTATTGGTTCCTGCCGTTACGGCACTTGCTACAAGCGCATTTGAGGTATTGAACAATGCCGCTGATCTTATCGTATTGGCCGTACCGGTATAATTAAAAGTAATTGCGGTTAATAGTGTAGGTAATGTGTCGCTGTCTGCAGAGCTTCCTCCGTCACGGATAGTAATTTGATGTACGCCTATACTTCCATTCGGTCCTGTATTGACGTTGGTTATTGCTGTTGACTGCCAATTCATATAGTTGATGTTGGAAGTATAACCAAACAAAGGTTCTGTAGCTATATCACTTGTTGTGCTTGGTGCATCCGGGGTAAGTCCGCATGAAGAAGGGACAGTATCAGTGGTATAATAATTATAAGTTGCGGCATTTGTTGCGTTCCATTTATAAGGAATCAACAGATAGCAATAATTTGTGGCGGCAGTTAAACCGGTATTATTATAAGTGGTTCCAGACGTAGTAGTCGTAACCAATACAGTTCCTGTAGGTAAAGCCCATGAAGCAGGCGCTATGCCATCCGTTACACCTGTTATGGTAGGACTTGTACCATCTGCCCTTCTCAAAATAACGAATCCATCTGCACCTATACCAGTGGTAGGGAAGCTGAGGTTGATTTGGTTGTATGCAACTACTGTATTTGTAAATGAAGAATGAGCGGTTGGTTCTGTACTTAGTGTATAGGCGCTAGACGTTAAGGCTGTTGCCTGGTAACAATTGGTGGCTGCCGTATATTCGTATATGCTGAAGTAATATAATGTTCCAGCTGTCAATGAAGCAATGTTTTGTATGGCTGCAGTATTTGCTCCATTTGCTGTTCCTTTGTAAACTACCGTTCCTCCTCCTACGGAATTCCCAACACTGTAATCAGTACCGTTTGCAGGAGCTGTCGCAGCTGAAGCTGTTTTAGCGATAATAATGATACCGTCACCAGTTCCTCTAGTGAAATTAAGATTAAGGTTTGCAGAAGTTACATTGTTAATGGTCATGGAAGTTGCGGCAGTGGATGGAGGGGTGCATGCCGTTCCGCACATTACCGATATGTCATCAATTCTCCATGGAGAAGTTGTTGTTGATGTTTTATTAAATCGTATGTATACTGTAGGATAAACGGTGTAAGCAGAAAGGTTTACAGTACATGCTGTAGTTCCTCCACTGGTTGTATTACTATGGTCATAACTTTGAACAACTGTAAAGCCAGATGTCTGACTGGTAGTTGAGATTTCTATATCTAAATTTTTAGCAGTCGTATTAGTTGTACGTGTCAGATTAAAGGTTAATGAGGCAGGATTTGAAACTGAAGCTGTTGTTAATGTAGCCGTAGCTACAGCCATATCAGCGTAATTAGCACCAAATGCAATTGAAGCCGAAGAGCTCAGCCATCCTGAAGGTAATGAACCCGAAGAAAAATCTTCACCTAAACATGGTCCTGTTGTAACTAGCTGGCTTTGCTGCACATCTGTAGCAGCGGTATAATTAGCATTACCTGCCTGTGATGCCGTTATGGTTGTGGTACCTGCACCAACAATAGTAACCGTAGATCCTGTGACAGTAGCCACAGCTGTATTTGAGCTGACATAAGTTACCGCTAACCCTGAGCTTGCGGTTGCAGTCAATGGGAATGGTACATCAGAGGTTACCTTTGAAGCAAGTGCCCCAAAAGTAATTGTTTGCGAAGCCTGAGTAATATTGGCACTTAATCCGGTTGGTTGTGTAAGCGTATAATTAGAAGCTGCCGTACCACCAAGGGTACTTGTAGCAGTAACAGCTATTGCTGTACCTACGTTAGCTGACGCAAAAGTACCTGTAGCGCTTAGTGTAACAACATCAGGAGAGATAACACCGGTTAAGCTACCCGATAGTGTTGCAACTGTAGTGCCATTATAAACTTTATCATTAGCTACTGCACCTGCAATAGTAAGTTCTTTTACAGTTATATTGGCTGAAAGGCCTGTAGGTTGTGTCAGTGTGTAATTACTTGCAGCTGTTCCTGTGACTGAATAACCGGAAACAGTAACTGCTTTGGTGTTTCCAACGGCAGCAGTCGCAAAAGTGGCAGTAGGAGTGCCTGATAAGGTAATGTTATCTGTTCCAACTATGCCTACTACGCTGGCGGTACCAGTTAAGCTAGTGGTGGTATTGCCATTGTATATTTTACTAACGGCTGCTATTCCCGTTATAGTTAGGGCTTTTGGTGTAACTGTACTTGAAACTGTAGCGATGTTTGCAGTGGCTGCCCCGGTACTCGTTAAAACGATATTGCCATTATAACTCCCAACTGCCGTTGTAGCTGCGAGGCGTACATATAGTGTAGTTGCAGGTACAGTCCCTGAAGTTTGTGTCAAAATTAATGATGATGCATAGCCCGAACCAACCACGGTTGATATTTCAAAGCCAGCAGGAGCTGTAATAGTAATATCGGTAGTCAG
>Ga0247810_10001108_pt1 | contig 18603 bp, 16 predicted proteins | sample UWRJL119311C1_FD_179918 | JGI IMG/M metagenome (GOLD analysis project Ga0247810, IMG submission 179918) | Plant litter microbial communities from Arlington Agricultural Research Station in Wisconsin, United States - UWRJ-L119-311C-1 | ecosystem: Environmental > Terrestrial > Plant litter >...
AACATTGCCAGAGAAGCAAGACAAATTCTTGGAGGAATGGGAATTACTGGAGAATATTCAATCATGCGACACATGATGAACTTAGAATCGGTAATTACGTATGAAGGAACTCACGACATTCACCTGCTAATTACAGGGATGGATATCACCGGAATTGCTGCATTTAAGTAATAAACAAATCTTAAAATACAACAAAAGCTTCTCTATCAAGGGAAGCTTTTTTACATTTGCACAAACCCCTCATTATGAATATTGAAACAATTAACGCCAGTATCCAGCCTCAAAAAGACCTTTTATTAAACCACCCACTTTACAAAAAAGTAAAAAATCTTGACGATTTACGCCGATTTTTAGAAAGCCATATTTATGCCGTTTGGGATTTTATGTCGCTTTTAAAAGCGTTGCAATCCAAGTTGACTTCCACTACAACGCCTTGGCTTCCCATTGGAAATCCAGAAATCAGGTATTTGATTAATGAAATCGTCTTGGCTGAAGAAACCGACGTAAATTTAGAAGGAAAAAGACAAAGCCATTTTGAAATGTACATTGATGCCATGAAAGATTGTGGCGCTGATATTTCTGAAATCGAAGCATTTTTAGACAATGTAATTTCTACCCAAAATATTTTTGTCTCCATAAAGCAAAGTGATTTGCATCCAAAAATCAAGGAGTTTCTAGATTTCACATTTAGAGTTATCGACGAAGGAAAGCCTCATGAAATTGCCGCCGCGTTTACCTTTGGAAGAGAGGATTTGATTCCGTCGATGTTTACCGAGATTTTAAAAAACTTCCAAAATAATTTCCCAGAAACCAATCTGGAAAAGCTGATTTACTACTTTGAAAGACACATCGAATTGGATGCGGACGAACACGGACCAATGGCAATGCAGATGATAAATGAACTTTGCGAAGGCTTGGAACACCGCTGGGACGAAGTTAAAGAAGTTTCAATTCAAGCACTTGAAAAACGAATTGGACTCTGGGACGCCATCGAAGAATTAATTTCAATGAAACCAGAATTAGCCTAAATATAACACAATCATAATCTAAGAAATACATCTTATTCGCCTTACATTCAAGCCGATTTTGAAATAAATCAGCAACTTTAACGGCAAAAATTCTTTTTTTATATTTCTTTATTTTATTTTAGCCACCCAATAACCAAATTTTGTTTTGCAAGAAACTTATTTTGAGTTATTTACTATTACAATCATTAACCATTAAGAATTTCAGAAAATGAAAAAAACATTACAATTTTCTGCTGTATTACTTCTTATAACGAGTTTTGCATTTGCACAAAGTGACAAGGCTTGGAAGAGAATTAATGAGCAAGAAGCAAGGACTGCAAAAAACAGCAAAGGGCGCGAATTTCCTGCGTCAAGCAAATTTTACAGCTTGAATTTAGAATCTTTAAGACAACAGTTGTTTATAGCAAAACCAGCAACTGAAAATAAAACTACAATTGTTTCTATCCCAAACATTGATGGAGAAATGGAGCAATTTAGAGTATGGGAAAATTCAAACTTTGCTCCAGAATTGCAAGCTCAATTTCCAGAAATCAGAGCCTATTCAGGAGTAGGTTTAAAAGACAAATCGGCGACAATCAGTATTAGTGCTGCTCCAAACGGAGTGCAAACTATGGTATTGAGAGGAGACAGAAAAAGCGAATTCATTGAGCCATATTCGGCGGATGGTAAATTCTATGCTCTTTTCAATTCAGAAAAAACAGATGAATCTGGAGCTTTTATTTGTTCTACAATTGATTCTCATGACGATCACGATTTCGCATCAAGATCAAGCCTTGCACCTGCATCAAACAATCAGGTATTTAAAACATTGCGATTAGCATTATCTTGTACTGCTGAATATACAACGTATCATGGTGGAACTGTTGCTGGCGCTTTAGCTGGAATGAACGCAACAATGTCTAGAGTTAATGGTGTTTATTCAATTGATTTAGCTGTTAAATTGGAATTAATTCCACAACAAGCTAGCATCATTTACTTGAATGCTGACACAGACCCTTACTCTCCAGCTGGAGATCCTAATGCTAACAATGGTGCAGGAGACGGATTAGGTGCTTCTGGAGCATGGAATGCTGAATTACAAAACAACTTGACAGCAACTCTTGGTGATGCTGCTTATGATATCGGACACTTGTTTGGTGCTTCTGGTGGCGGTGGAAATGCAGGTTGTATTGGTTGTGTTTGCGGATCTGGTAAAGGAAGTGCGTATACATCTCCATATAACGGTATCCCTGCGGGTGACCTTTATGACATTGACTACGTAGCACACGAAATGGGTCACCAATTAGGTGCAAACCATACTTTCTCGCACTCAAATGAAATTAACGGAGTGAACGTTGAGCCAGGAGGTGGATCTACAATCATGGCATATGCTGGTATTACTAACTATAACATTCAAGCTAATTCTGACGATTACTTTACTTACAGAAGTATTCTTCAAATTCAAAATAACTTAGCTACTAAAACTTGTCCGGTTAGTGTGGCAATGTCAAATACACCTCCGACAGTAAATGCTGGAGCGGATTATACAATTCCAAAAAGCACGCCTTTCAAATTGGTTGGAACTGGAAGTGATGCAGAAACAAATGCTTCTGTAAAATATACATGGGAACAAAATGACCCTGCGCCATCAACAACTTTTACAGGCGCTAGCAGTGTTGCTTCGCCAACAAAACTTTCAGGACCAAACTTTAGGTCTTTGCCTCCAACGTCAGTTCCAGAAAGATACATGCCAGCTTTAGCTACGGTGTTGGGCAACAATTTATCAACTACATATGAGTCAGTTTCAAGCGTAGCTAGAACATTAAACTTTACACTTACGGCAAGAGATTACGGCGTAAACGGTGGACAAACGAATACCGACGCAATGGTTGTTAATGTGAACGCTGCTGTAGGACCATTTGATGTGACTTCTCAAAGTACTCCAAACGTTTCTTGGACACAAGGTGGAACTGAAACAATTACTTGGGCTGTAAACAATACAAACACATTGCCTGGATCATCTACAGTAAACATCTATTTATCAACAGATGGTGGACTTACTTATCCAATAACTTTAGCTAGCAACGTGCCAAACAACGGAAGCGCTGCTATTACCGTTCCAAACGTTGCTGCTCCATACTGTAGAGTAATGGTTAAACCAACAGGGAATATTTACTACGATATCAACCCACATGCGTTTGCAATCGGTTATATCGTAACGACTACGACTGTTTGTAACACTTATACTGCAACTCCAAACTCTACAATCGTGGGAACCAATCCTCCAGGATACATTGGATACGGATTGAACGTACCGACTGACGTAACGATTTCTGACATCAATTTATCTGTAAATATCTCTCACGCTAAAATCAACGATTTGTATATCGGTTTGGTTAGACCTGGATCTACAACAGTTGACAGAGTAGTTTATCAGTCAAGCTGTCCTGCACTATTGCCTGCGAACACACCAATGATAACAACTTTTGATGATGCTGGTGTAGCTCTTGCTTGTGGCGGAATTGGAAATGGAAATACATACAAACCGTTAAACACGTTAGATTTCTTTAACGGAATGAGCTCTGCAGGAAACTGGAGATTAGCTATCGCTGATTTAACTGTTCCAAATAGTGGAACATTGAATAGCTGGTCATTAAACATCTGTTCATCTACTACAACTGTAGTTTTAAGCAATGAAGATTTTAGCTTGACTAACTTCTCAATCTATCCAAATCCAAACAACGGTAATTTCACGGTTCAATTTGATTCAAAATCGAGCAACGAAATTAAAATTGGAGTTCACGATTTAAGAGGAAGACAAATTTTCAATAAATCATACCAAAATTCTGGTGTATTCAACCAAAATTTAGAATTGAATAATGTTCAATCTGGTGTTTATCTTGTAACGGTTCAAGATGGTGACAGAAAAGAAGTGAAGAAAATTGTAATTGAATAATTGCAATTAACTATAAAACAAAAGGGAGCTAAATAATTTAGCTCCCTTTTTATTGCAATAAATTTTTTTAATATTCTGGAGCCAACTCCAATTCCAAACCTTCTAATTCTTCTGTAATTTGTATTTGGCAACCCAAACGACTATTGTCTTTCACGAAGAAAGCTTCTGACAACATGGCTTCCTCATCATCGCCCATTTCTGGCAAGGTCACGTCGTTCAAAACATAACATTGGCAGGAAGCGCACATCGCCATTCCGCCACAAACACCAATAGTTCCTTCTGGAGCTAGTTCGTAAGCACGAACCAGTTCCATAATGTTCATGTTCATATCCGTAGGTGCCTGAACTTCATGCGAAACTCCTTCCCTATCGATAATTTTTATAGTAACGTCTTGAGACATAAATTAGTCAATTGATTTTACAACTGCTTTTTCAGCTTCTTTTCTGGTTCCGTCAAATCCGTCAACGCCCGAAACTGTGGTGTATTTCAAGACATATTTTTTACCCGGATTCAATTTATTGTAAACGCTTTGGCACATTAAAGTCGCTTCGTGGAAACCGCAAAGAATCAATTTTAATTTTCCTGGATACGTGTTCACGTCACCAATCGCGTAGATTCCCTCGATGTTGGTTTGGTAATCTAAAGCGTTATTTACTTTGATAGCATTTTTTTCAATTTCTAATCCCCAATTGGCGATGGCGCCTAATTTTGGTGACAATCCAAAAAGCGGAATAAAATAATCGGTTTTGATATTTCTATGAGCACCATTTTCATCGATGTCAATGGATTCCAAATGTTCGGCTCCGTTTAATCCCACAACTTCCGCTGGCGTAATCAGATGGATTTTTCCGGCATGTTTCAATTCTTGTACTTTTTCAACCGAATCTAAAGCGCCACGGAATTCGTTTCTTCTGTGAATCAAAGTCACTTCAGAAGCGACATTGGAAAGGAAAATACTCCAATCCAAAGCTGAATCTCCGCCGCCTGCAATCACGATTTTTTTGTCGCGGAACAATTCTGGGTCTTTAACGAAATATTCCACGCCCTTATCTTCGTAAAATTCAATGTCTTCAATCAAAGGTTTTCTGGGTTCGAAACTTCCCAAACCGCCGGCAATGGCAACGGCTTTACAGGCGTGTTTCGTGCCTTTGTCTGTGGTCACAATAAAGCTTCCATCTTCCAATTTTTCAATGGTTTCGGCTTTTTCGTTTAAGGTAAATCCAGGTTGGAATTGTTTGATTTGGTCCATCAAGTTATCGACTAAATCTCCTGCCAAAACCGATGGATATCCTGGGATATCAAAGATGGGTTTCTTTGGATATAATTCAGACAATTGTCCGCCTGGCTGGGGCAAAGCGTCGATAATGTGGCATTTTAATTTTAAAAGTCCTGCTTCAAAAACGGTAAAAAGTCCTGTGGGACCGGCACCGATTATTAGAATATCTGTTTCAATCATTTTTTAAAGGTTCAAAGTTTCAAAGTTGCAGAATTGCAAAGTTTTTGGGTTGCAAAGTTCTGTGAACTGTGAAGTTTATTTTATGATAATTGTCAGTTCATACCAAAAAAATGTCTTGTACGAACTGAGTTTTCGTTCGTCCGCGTGAGTGATTGCAGCGGAAATCCTTTTATTTTTTTTTCTTTAAAAAAATAAAAGATTGGGAGCGGAAAGCACGACCCTTGAAAAAATACCTTTAGGTTTTTTTCAAGGGTCACGCCCAAAAACTCCGTGTGAATTTAAGCTACGTTTACGACAGTCTCGATTTCTGGAGCGTATTTTTTGATAGTGGTTTCAACACCAGCTTTCAAGGTCATTTGGTTCACGCTACAGCCCACGCAAGCGCCTTCAAGACGCACCTTCACGTGCTTGTTATCTTCGATATCGATTAGCGAAATATTGCCTCCGTCAGACTCAAGAAAAGGACGGATTTCATCCAATGCTTTTTCTACGTTTAATTTGATTTCTTCTGATGTCATTTTTCTAGATTTTTAGATTTTTAGACTTCTTAGATTTTTAGAGCAAGTCTAAAAGTCTACGAAGTCTAAGAAAGTCTTATTTTTTAACTGCCGAACATCCCGCCATTGTTGTGATTTTCACAGCTTCTGATGGTGGCAGGTTTTCGTTTCTGTTTACGGTTTCTTGAACAACATTTCTTGCGATTTCCTCGAAAACTTTTTCCAACGGAGACGCTGTCTGCAATGCTGCCGGACGTCCGTAATCTCCCGCTTCGCGGATGGACTGCACGATTGGAACTTCGCCCAAGAACGGAACTTCTAAATCTTCTGCAAGATTTTTAGCGCCTTCTTTCCCGAAGATATAATATTTGTTTTCTGGTAATTCTTCTGGCGTGAAATAAGCCATATTTTCAATGATTCCAAGGACTGGAACGTTGATGCTGTCTGACTGGAACATCGCCACCCCTTTTTTAGCGTCAGCGAGCGCAACGGCTTGTGGCGTGCTCACGATAACGGCTCCGGTGATTGGCAATGATTGAACGATGGACAAGTGAATGTCGCCGGTTCCTGGTGGCAAATCGATTAACATAAAGTCTAGTTCGCCCCAATCTGCGTCAAAAATCATTTGGTTCAATGCCTTTGAAGCCATCGGGCCTCTCCAGATTACGGCTTGACTTGGCGCTGTAAAAAATCCGATTGATAAGATTTTTACTTCGTAACTTTCAATCGGTTTCATTTTTGATTTCCCGTCCACGACTACAGAAATTGGTTTTTCGGTTTCCACGTCAAACATAATTGGCATGGAAGGCCCGTAAATATCAGCATCTAAAATCCCGACGCTGAAGCCCATTTTTGCTAAAGTCACGGCAAGATTTGCAGTGGTTGTAGATTTACCAACGCCTCCTTTTCCAGAAGCAACGGCAATGATATTTTTAATTCCAGGTATTGATTTTCCTTTGATTTCTGTTGGCGCTTCCGGAGTTTCAACTTTAATGTTGACTTTCACTTTGGCGTCAGCCGAAATTTTTTCCTGGATTGTTTTGATGATGTCAGCTTCGGCACGTTTTTTAATGTGAAGCGCTGGCGTTGCAAGGGTTACCTCAACAACCACTTCGTCTCCAAAAGTTAATACGTTCTGGATAGCACCGCTTTCCACCATATTTTTTCCTTCTCCAGCAATGGTAACGGTTTCCAATGCTTTAAGAACTTCTTTTCTATCTATTTTCATTTTTGTATAACCCTCTTTTTCAAGCCTTTAAATTAGACTTATTTTAAATTACAAAGATACTATGAAAACTTCGTAATGTAAAGTTAATAGATTGAAAAAGTTTATGGTTTGATAGAGCAAATGATTACAAATCAAAAATCGTTTTTTTGAATCAAATTTATTTTCACAGAAGCATATTGCACCAGCAAATTATTTTTCAAAAAGTCATATTCAGAAGCTAAAAGTTGATTTTTAACCGAAGTATAAATCACGGCGTCCACTTTTCCGCTGGTGAATTTGGACTGTGTGGTTTTGAACGATTCTTTCGCGTAATGGAGCGTATTTTGAAGATTTTCGGTCAATTGAAGGTATTGGTTTTTTCGTGTGGTTTCTAATTCGACTTGCTGTTCGATTTTAATTTTTTCTTGTTCTGAAATCAACTTGACTTTTTGTGATTCAATTTTGGAAGCAATAATCTGGCGATTTCTTCTAAATCCGTTGAAGACTGGAATGTTTAATTGCAAACCGGCTTGGTGATTTTTATTGTCTGTCAATTGTGTTTGGAAACTTGGAATTCCAAAGCTCGACTGATTTATTGGCGTGGTATAAAACGTAGAAAACCCATAAAATCCAACTAACGACGGAAGATTCGCCGACCTCAAAACAACAATGTCTTTCCGGGAGCTTTTATAAGCCAAATCGGCATATTCAATTTTTGGATTCTGGAAAATAGATTCTTTTTGAATTTCTTCAGAAGCTAAATAAACTTCTAAAACAATTTCCTGCAGATTTTCAACTTTAAAATTCATCAGTTGAAAAAGCTGTAATTTTTGGGCAAAAAACAATTGTTCGGCTTCCATCAGGCGCTTTTCATCTTGCGAAAAACTCAACTGAATGTCATACAAATCGCTCTGCGGTTTGTTGCCGATTTCCACTTCCTTTGAAATTCTGTCTTTATTAAAAGTTGAATTTTTTAATTGCTCTTTTTGGATTTTAACCAATTCCTGCGAAAACAAAGCATCAAAATATTTTTCTAATAATTGCAATTTATATTCATATTCAATCACTTCTTTATCGGCTTTTGCCAATTCAATTTCTATTTTATTTTTTCGGGCAGTGGCCAAATTTCCAAAGTCGAGGAGATTTGTATTGGCATTCACGTTCAAGTTATCGTATTGAATATCAGAGCTCACCCGATTATTTGTATTTGGGTCAATGGTCGAGCCAAAATTATACGAATGGTTTCCTGTAAAACTAATCGACGGAAATAGTTCCAAAAGCGGATGCGTGTAGGTTTTCTGCGCTTTTACGACTTGCAATTGCTTGATTTTGATGTCGATATTATTTTCCAAAGCTACGGAAACGCACTTTTGCAATGACCAAGAAATTTCCTGGCCATACACAAAAATGCTCGAAGTGAACAAGATTAGACTCAAAATCAACCTCTTATTCATACTTTAAATATTTTAAAACATTGACTCTCGTGGCTTGGTACGCTCTTGACAAAACGACAAGTAAAGTCAAAATCAGCAAGGCAAAAAAACCGATGATGAAAGGAATCATTGAGATTTCAATTCGGTACGCAAAGTTTTCCAACCATTTTCCAAGCAGGAAATAAACCGGGAACAAGGCGATTAAAAACCCGATGATGCAGAAAATGACGTATTGTTTTGACAGCTCTTTCAGCAATGTTTTGGTTTCCGCACCCAATGTTTTTCTGATGGCAATTTCCTTCATTCTTCTCTGGATTGAATACGAAGCCAATGCGAACAAACCGAAGAGCGCGATTAAGATTACGATGATGTTTAGTAACGAGAAAAGATTTTTCTGATTCACGTAATTTTCATATGATTTTGCAAAGCCTTTGTTGATAAATTCATATTCAAAAGGATAATCAGTATTTACTTGTTTCTTCCAAAATTTTTCGATGTCAGCAATAGACTTTTCAGCCTTTGACGCATCAATTTCCACGTATATTGTGTGCGCATTTTGGAGCATCCAATCAATCGTTCTGTAATGAAAAATAGTCATCGGCGGAATTTCTTCCTGGGGACCATTAACGTGGAAATCTTTTACGAGCCCAATGACAGTAAGCTTTTTGTTATTCCAGTTAACTTCCTTACCAACCGGATTTTTTTCGCCCATCAATCTCGCCGCAGTCTCATTTAGCAAAATTGCTGAAACGGTATCGGTAGAAAATTGACTCGAAATATCGCGTCCTTCGATTATTTTTACATTTAGCATTTTGAGCATTCCAAAGTCAATCAGAACATTTTTGCCCTGAACGCTTTTATCTTTGTAATTAAACCCAGAGGAAGCTCCAACTGGCTTTCCAAAAGAAAACGAGCCACCGGCAACGGTCTTCACGCCGTCTATTTTTGAAATTTCGTTTCGAATCAGTTCGTAGCGTTGTTGTACTTTCTTTAAATAATTTTCCTCCTTGTAATCGTAGTTATTTCTGTATTTAATCTGAATGACTTGATTTCCTTCAAAACCCAAATCTTTCGAATTCATAAATGAAACCTGCTCATAAACAATATACGAACCGATGATAAAAAAGGTAGCAATCGCAAATTGAACCACGAGCATTCCATTACGAAGCCAAATGCCATTTTTACTTCTTGAAAAGTTACCGCGAAGCACTTTTAACGTCTCGAAATTAGACACATAAACAGCTGGAAATATTCCTCCGAATAAAATGACGCAGCCGAAAATCAGAATAATTTGCAAATAAAATTCGCCACTGTGTATTACTAATTCTTTGGACAGAAATTCATTATAATAAGGAAGCGAAAGTTCCACGATTACCAACGATACCAGAATGGAAAAGCAAGCTGTAAGAACGGTTTCAAATATAAACTGCTTGACAATATTACTTTTTGAAGCGCCTAAAACTTTTCTTACTCCCACTTCTTTAGCTCGTTTAATGGCGCTTGCTGTTGCTAAATTCACATAATTTACAATGGATAAAATCAAGATAAGTATCGACAATCCCATCATAATCATCAAAAACTGGAAGTTTCCTCTGCCTTCTGCAAAACCTTCGGTAGCGGAATGCAATCGCGAACTTTCTAACGATTCTAAAATTATTTTTGTTTCCTTGCCTCCCTTTTTCCTCCATTGTTCAATGGAAATCCCTTCTTCTCTCGCCCACTTTTTATCTCGGTTTTCAAATAGCAGGCGCTCCATTTTTTTCTGCACTTTCTCCGAATCGGCAGGGTTTTTCAACTTCAGAAGCAGTCCGTGATTAAAATTTCCCCATTGCCCTTTATCACTTTCCATTCTTGTGTCAATTAAACTGATAACTGCCTCTGGTGACAAAGATGATTTTCCCTGAATTTTGTAAACTCCTCTAATCACAAGCGGTTTCTCACCATACATTACTTGCTTACCCATTGGGTTTTCCTCTCCAAACAATCGCTTTGCAGTGGCTTCAGAAAGTGCGATGCTGCCATTGTCCGCCAAAGCCGTTTTTGGATTTCCTTTTACAAATTCAAAAGGGAAAAACTCGAAAAAACTCTTTTGAGCATCGGTTACTTTTAAAACAATTTCCTTTTTGTCTTTGTAGCGAAGTATCTCTTCCGAGTAGAAATTATTCAAATAGCAATAGCTTTCCAATTCTGGAAAATCCTCTTTGAGATAAGGTTCAAATGTGACAACGTTTGATGCCCAAATTTGGCCTTCGCCAATGTCTGTTATTGAAAGAAAAACATTTTCCTTTTCTGGATTCCATGCGTTATACGAATGTTCGTCATTCCAATAAAGGATAGAAAATATCAAACCCGCAATTCCGACGCTCAATCCCAAAATATTCAGGGCAGTGAAGAATTTGTTGTTTCTGATTTGATGTAAGTATATTTTTAGCCAGTTTTTTAGCATGTCGATTTGATTGATTGTTGATGATTGAAACTCTTTTAGCTGATGAGACTACTAATTTTTGGTAATGGAACCCGATGAATTTTTTTCCGATTCTACATTTTTTGGATTGCCATAATACGAAACAGAACCGCTTGATGTTGCCTGTGCTTTTAAGCTTTCTGTCACGGTCAGAACCACATCCGCAGAAGAACTGACCTCGACTGTCGCAGTTTTTACGCTCAAATCTTTCCCTTGAAAATCCGCTGAACTGCTTGCAGAAATACTAGCATGTTCGGCTGTTCCAGATAAAATTGCTTCGGCAGAGCTGTTCACTTCCATGTTTAATTTTTTAGAGGAAACAGTGCTTTTCAAAGCTCCGCTTGATGAAACGCTTGCGTTAATTTCGTCTGCTTTAATTTTTCCGTTGAAGTCAGCGCTAGATGAAACTTCGACATTCGCTGTTTTTACTTCAATTCCATTTTTTAATGTCACTGAACTAGACGAACTAGCTTGAAATGAATCTACTGATGGCGCAGAAACCCAAACTTTAAGCGTCTTAAAATTTTTGTTTTTACCTTTTAAATTCTTTGAATCGACATAAACTTCCAGCGTATTTCCAGAAACTTTGGTTACAATCGCTTGCAGTCGTTCTGCATCATCCGCTTCAACTTTTACCGAAGTTTTTGAGTCTTGGGTAAAAACCAAATCAATGCTGGTGGAAACTTTTACTTTAGAAAAATCTGAAACATTTCTGTTTTCAGAAACTTGGGCGCTTGCCAAAACGGTGAACAAAAAAGTTACCGTGAAAATAATTAATCGTATCATAATTTTAAATTTAAGCGTTAACAAAAGCGTCCACATTTCTGCTGTCTATTTTTTCAGAAAGCACCATTCCGTCTTTCATGAATATCGTTTTCTGCGAAAAGGAAGCGTCATAGTCAGAGTGCGTTACCATTAAAATTGTGGCTCCGTTTGAGTGCAAATCCGTCAACAATTCCATCACTTCGTTGCCGTTTTTACTGTCCAAATTTCCGGTTGGCTCATCGGCAAGAATTATTTTTGGGTCGTTAATCAACGCTCTCGCCACGGCCACTCTCTGCTGTTGACCGCCCGAAAGTTGCTGTGGGAAATGTTTCAGACGATGCGAAATCGCCAGACGTTCTGCAATTGCCTCCACTTTTTTCTTTCTTTCCGAAGCATTGACATTATTATAAATCAAAGGCAATTCGATATTGTCATACACCGAAAGTTCATCAATCAGATTAAAATTTTGGAACACAAAACCGATGTTTTCTTTCCTGATTTTTGCTCTTTCTTTTTCTTTCAGGCCGTTAATTTCTTGGTTCAACAATTGGTAACTTCCGCTGGAAACGTCGTCTAAAAGCCCAACGATATTCAGCAAAGTCGATTTTCCGCATCCGGAAGCGCCCATAATCGTTACAAATTCGCCTTCGTTAATTTCCAATGAAATTTCGTTTAACGCTTTGGTTTCCAATTCCTCTGTTCTGAAAACTTTGGATAAATTCTGAATTTTTATCATGATTGATTATTTTGATTTGATTGATTATTTGTTGATTTTCCAATTGACTTCAAAATTGCCTTTGGCATTTTCTCCGGTAAAATACAATCGGTATTTTTTTCCTTTTTCTAAGGTAATGTCTTTCACCACGACGCAATCTTTAGCCGTTTTGCAATAAAAATAATCGTTTTCTTGCTCATCGATTAATTTGACTTCCAGTCGGCCTTTTAACAGCGTGGTTAACGATTTAAAATTCACTTCTGCCGTTTCATCGACTTGTAATGTGACATAACATGCACCGCTGAAATCTGCAAAAGAAGCTTTTGTAAAATCGTCTCCATTAGAGTTACTCCACTTTTTATCTTTGATTCCATCAACAAAATGGGTTCCTTCTGATTTGATGGTTTGGGCGTTCAAACTCAAGGCGCAAAAAAGCGCAAATAGCATACTTTTCATATTATTGTAAATTTAAAATTTCAATGTTTTTATAATCTTTGTAACTCGATGTAATTACTTTTTCGTTGGGTTTTAAGCCTTCCAAAACTTCATAATAAAGCGGATTTTCCCTGCCTAATTTTATCTTCCTGCGAACCGCTTGGTTTCCTTGCACCACAAAAATCCATTCTCCGGCGGTATCTTGATTGAACGAACCTTTGGAAAGTACCGAGGTTTTTGTTTTTTCCGAAAGCAAAAGTCGGACGCCAAAGCTCAAACCTTGCCTTAAATCTAAATCTTTTGCTTCAACAAAATTCAATTCCACCTGAAATTTACCCGTTTTTATCTCCGGAATTACTTTGGTCACTTCCACTTTGACTATCTGATTTTTGTATTCAATTTCTCCTTTTTGTCCCACAGAAATTTTTTCCAAATAAAATTCATCCACATCAGCCATCAACTTATAACCTTTCATCACGTCAATTTTCCCAATGCTTTCTCCAGCCAAATAATTTTTCCCCAAGATAGGCTCAAACGAAGACAGTCGCCCGGCCAATGGCGCGGTAACCAAGAAATTCTTTTTGTTGCTTCGCAGAATTTCCAAACTTTTCTGCATGATATTTTGCGACTGGTTGATTTGCGAAATCTGGATGGCATTGGCTTGTTTTTCCTTTTGAACACTTTGCTGAATGATATTTTTTCGCTCTTTTTGAAACCTAAAATTCTCCTGCGTTTTTTCCCATTCGTTTTTGGAAAGTATTTCTTCCTTGAATAATTTTTGGTTCAAATCATACAGACTTTTGGCGTCTAAAAAATCGTGTTCAATGGCAACCAAATCTTTCATCAAACTTAATTCTTGCGTTCTTAAATCTAATTTTGCCTTGTTCAAATTATTGATTTGTTCAATCATCGCAGTTTCCTGCGTCATGTAACCCAGTTCTGTATTTGGATTGTACAATCGCGCCAACGGCTGTCCTTTTTGTACAAAACTTCCGTTCTCCACAAAAATTTCCTGAATCGAACCGCCTTCCACAACGTTCAGCAACATGGAATTCAAAGGTTCCACTTTGGCTTGAAAAACAATAAAATCTTCAAAATAATTATTTTCAACCGTTTTGATTGTGATTTCGTTTTTCTTAACATCCAAACTTCTTTTTTTGGTAACCGAAGAAAAGACAAAATAGCCAGCCAATAAAAAAAGTGGCAAACCGATTATCAGGTATTTATTTTTTCTACTTTTACGAGGAACGACCGTGTCCATATTAAATAATTTGTAAGACTATATAGCAATTTTGTGCCAGAAATTTAAAATCTGCAACGCCTTATATTTCAGCCAAATTTAATTTTCATAAAATTTTCAAGTGTCCGAAAATGAACACTTTTTGTCCGAAAACGAACAGTCAATGAAAAAAACGCATGCCAACATTTTAGTGATTGATGACCAAGAAGACATTTTATTTGCTTCGAAAATGGTCCTGAAGAAACATTTCGAGAACATTTACACGCTAAACAATCCAAAAAACATCTTGAATTTGCTTTCTGAAAATCAAATTGATGTGGTTCTTTTAGACATGAACTACCGAATTGGTTTTGAAGACGGACGCGAAGGAATTTATCTTTTGAAAGAAATCAAAACGTTTTCCCCGGAAACCAAAGTGATTCTGATGACTGCTTTTGGCAAAGTGGAAACTGCTGTCGAAGGTCTGAAAGCAGGCGCTTTTGACTATATTTTAAAACCTTGGGACAATGAAAAATTATTGTCTGTCGTAAAATCTGCGGTTGAAGAATCTCGAAAGGAAAAGAAAAAAGCGGAAAAACTTCCAAAACCTACATCGGTTTTTATCGGGGAATCCAATTCCATAAAACGAGCCTATTCTTTAGCTGAAAAAGTGGCTAAAACTGATGCGAATGTTTTGATTCTAGGAGAAAACGGAACCGGAAAATTTGTGCTTGCCAATTACGTCCATCAAAATTCCAATCGAAATCAGCAACCGTTTATCCACGTGGATTTGGGTTCTTTAAACGACAATATCTTTGAAAGCGAGTTGTTTGGATATGCCAAAGGCGCTTTTACCGATGCGAAAAATGACACGCCGGGACGTTTTGAATTGGCCAACAACGGAACGATTTTTTTAGATGAAATCGGAAATGTGCCATTGCATTTACAGTCAAAATTATTGCAAGTCATCCAAAATAAATCGGTTACGCGCTTGGGTGAAGCGAAAGCCAGACAATTGAATGTCAGGATAATTACGGCTACCAATATTGACTTGAAACACGAAGTTTCCGGTAAAAATTTCAGGGAAGATTTGTATTACAGAATCAATACGATGGAAATTGTCTTGCCATCGCTTCGGGAACGAAAGGAAGATATTGTGCCTTTGGCAAAGTTTTTATTGGCCAAAATCATCGAAAAATATGAACGAAACGAAATTGTTTTTGACAGCGAAGCGTTGTCTCAAATCGAAAAACACGCGTGGAACGGAAACATCCGCGAGATGGAAAACCGAATCGAGCGCGCCGTGATTTTATGCGAGAATAATAGGATTACAATTTCTGATTTGGATTTAGATTTTATCGAAAACAGAAACATCGAAGAGTTACAATTATCTGATATTGAAAAAGGAATGATTGAAAAAGTATTGCAAAAGCACAATTTTAACATCAGTAAATCCGCAGAAGAATTGGGACTTTCCAGAGCTTCGTTATATCGACGAATGGAGAAATTTGATTTGAAGAACTGAAAAACGAACACAGATTTCACAGATTAGCACAGATTAATTTGCGGAAATCTGTGGAATCTGTGTTTAAAAGAAACCAATGAACAAAAAACATTACAACACCATCTTTTTCAGAATTGTCCTGATTTTAATTGGGATAACTTGTTGCGCTTTATTGTTCCAAAAAAACCTGATTTACAGTTCTTTATTCTTTGGATTGCTTACAATTTTTCTTTTGATAGAAATTTATTTTTACGTCAAAAATATTTTCCAGTTTTATGACCGGACGATTAGTGCGATTTTAAGCAATGACTTTTCGGCTGATTTCTCGAAGCATTCTTCCTTTGAAAATTACCAATCGCTTTTCAAATTATACGAAACTTTGAAAGGAAAACAGAACGAGCAGGTTTCAAAAGATTTGGTATATCGGTCGATTTTAAATAATATTGAAACCGGCGTTTTGATTTTGCAAAAAGACCAAAATGATTGGAACATTTTTCTTTTGAACGATTATTTTTCAAAACATTTTCAAGTGCCGAAAGTTTCGAAATGGCATTATTTAAAAAACCAATTTCCGGCGCTTTGCAACATTATTGAAGAGCGAAATTTTGAAGAAATCAAAACTACTTTGCAGGTTAGAATTGACAAACAAGACTCACAGACCTTTATTCTACAGACCTCGAAAACCAAAACTTTTGACCAAGAATATTATGTTATTTTATTGGATTCCATCCAAAAAGTGATTGAGAAAAAAGAAAAAGAAGCGTGGATTAATTTGATGAAAGTCATCTCGCACGAACTGATGAATTCCATCACGCCGATTCGTTCCCTGACACAAAATTTGAATGATTTGATGCAACAAGAATCACTTTCGAAAGAAGATTTGGAAGATATTAAACAAAGCGTTTCGACCATAATTTACCGAAGCGACCATCTGCAAAACTTCGTGGAAAGCTACCGAAAATTAGCCATGCTTCCCACTCCAAACAAGGAAAAAATCGAATTGAATTCATTGATTGAAAGCGCGTTGCAAATCATGAATCCGTTGTTTAAGCGAGAAAATATCGTAATCAAAAACCACATCGAATTTAACCGCTGGATTTTGGTTGACAGACTTCAAATGGAACAAGTTTTAATCAATTTATTGACGAACAGCATTTATGCAATGGAAAATAATTTTGAAAAAATAATTGCCATTTCTTCGGAAGTTAAAAACAGCCGCACCTTCATCACGATTTCTGATTCGGGAAGCGGAATTGATACCGAAATCGAGGATAAAATTTTCCTGCCGTTTTTCACTACAAGAAAAGACGGCGCTGGAATCGGACTCACTTTATCTAAAAATATCGTAGAATCCCACGGAGGCTATCTTAACTACCAAAATAACAATGGCACAAGTTTCACAATCTGCCTTATTTAAACCAAAAATATACTCCAACTTGCATTTAAACGTCAAAAAAATACATTTTATAGGTTTTTAAACCTAAAAATAACAAAAACACATTTTAAATTTAAATTTGCAGCCGATTAACATATAAATTTAAATTATGAAAAAGTTATTTGCCGAGTTTTTTGGAACGTTTTGGTTGGTTTTTGGTGGCTGTGGAAGCGCACTTTATGCTGCAGGAATTCCTGAATTAGGAATTGGATTTGCAGGTGTTTCTTTGGCTTTTGGTTTGACCGTTTTGACAATGGCGTACGCCGTAGGTCACGTTTCTGGCGGACATTTTAATCCTGCAGTTTCAATCGGTTTGTGGATAGGCGGAAAATTTGATGCAAAAGAATTAGCACCTTACATTATTTCTCAGTTGGTGGGAGCTGTTGCTGCCGCGGGTGCTTTATACTTTATTGCTTCAGGGAAAGATGGTTTTGCCATTGATTCCACACAAGCTGGCGCATTTGCTGCCAATGGATATGCTAATTTATCACCGTCAGGCTATTCCATGGAAGCCGCTTTCGCAACCGAATTCTTACTGACATTCTTCTTTTTGCTTATCATTTTGGGAGCTACTGACAAGTTTGCCAACACTGAATTCTGTGGTATCGTGATTGGTTTGGCGTTAACGTTAATCCACTTGGTTAGTATTCCAATCACCAATACTTCTGTAAACCCTGCAAGGTCTACTTCTCAAGCGATTTTTGCTGGAGGTGAGTTCATTCCGCAACTGTGGCTGTTTTGGGCTGCACCAATATTAGGCGCGATTGTAGCTGGTCTGGCTTACAAATTTCTATTGAAGAAAAACGAAGCATAAATATAAATGAAAAAGGCGAGAATAATTTCTCGCCTTTTTTTATAACTCGTTCATCGGGTCCCAAAAATGTTTTTCTAAGTCCACGATTTGATTGTCTTCCACTTGAATTCCTTCGTTTTCTAAAAGCTGTTGCATTAAATTTGTTCCTTCAAAATGATGCTTTCCTGATAAAAGCCCTTTTCTGTTTACCACCCGATGCGCCGGGACATCCTCCATATTGCTGGAACCATTCATCGCCCAGCCCACCATTCTGGCAGAACCTCTCGAACCTAAATAATTCGCGATGGCACCATACGAAGTTACTTTCCCAAACGGAATCTGTCTTGCGACTTCATAAACTCTTTGGAAAAAATTTTCTTCTTTCATTTTTTTTAAACACAGATTTCGCAGATTTTCACAGATTGTTTCGCGTCAAATCTTCATTTACTTGTTTTAAAATTAGAGCAATTTGAGCTTAATCTCGAAGTATCTTGACCAAATTTACAATTGCCACCAAACCGGTTACAGCTCCCAAAAAGTAATTGATGTTTCGCATCAGCCAAGCCGTTTTATGCTCAATTTTTTTGAAGAACACAATATATAAATAGAAAACAGAAAACGAACCAATCACAACGCCAGTCACAAACAACAAGTTAGACCAAGGCGAAAATTCCATTAACTTATTGTTTACCAGCGAAATGCTAACCAATACAAAAA
>Ga0247810_10001109_pt1 | contig 18602 bp, 11 predicted proteins | sample UWRJL119311C1_FD_179918 | JGI IMG/M metagenome (GOLD analysis project Ga0247810, IMG submission 179918) | Plant litter microbial communities from Arlington Agricultural Research Station in Wisconsin, United States - UWRJ-L119-311C-1 | ecosystem: Environmental > Terrestrial > Plant litter >...
TATTGCAGGAACTGCTTATTCAGTTGTGGTGACGGATTCAAAAGGATGTCCTTCAGCGGCCATTCCGGTGACCATCACCGAGCCAGCAGCATTAGCGGCAAGCGCGGTTGTAACGCCATTTGGATGTAGTACATCAAATGTGCCACAGCCTGCAGTTGTAACGGTAACGGCCACTGCATTAACAGGAACAGCGCCTTATAAATATAAATTCAACGGATCTGCTACTTATAATACAGACAATACTTTAATTGTTGCAGACAATGGCAGCGCACAGACTATTACTTATTCTGTAGAGGATGCCCATGGCTGTATCTTTAACGGCAGTACTACTGTTGCACCATATTTACCGATAACCGATATTACTTTTGCTTTGGTTACAGCGCCGGTTTGTCCGACCAATGTTGCCGATGTTAGATTGACAATGGTTGGTGGTTATATTCCAGTGGACAAATACGAGATTATTTCACCGGCTTCTAAAGTATATAATAACGGAACATCTGATTTATTCACAGCCTTAGAGACCAACATTACTTATTTATTTAGAGTAACGGATGCCAACGGCTGTTCAATTGAAAGAAATTACACAGTTGCCCCGGTAACTCCAATTGCTATTGGAGGTGCAGTAATCAACGATATTACATGTAATGATCAGAACGGTACAACCGATAATGGTTCGGCCCAGTTTACCGTTAGCGGTTTCAGTTCAACAGGTAATTATACAGTAGTTTCTCCTGTCGGTGCAACGCAAACGGATCATACTGGAGATGTAATCACCCTAACAGGTCTTTCAGCAGGAACTTATACAGTAACTGTTACCGATAATACGACTGCTTGTTCAGCAAGTGCATCGGTTACTATTGTAGAACCAAATCCAATTGTTTTTGCGGCAAGCGGAACAAAAGTATATTGTTCACAGGAATTCTCTACTATTACTGTTAGTGGAGTAACAGGCGGAACAGGTGCTTATACGTATGCAGTTGTAAAAGGCAGTGCATTAGCTCCGACAGCTTCAGCTTATACAAGCAGTGCTGTACTTTCAGTAGATACTGACCTGACAGATCTGTCATGGGATGTTTATGTAAAAGATGCCAATGGCTGTATCCACATGGAAAATGTTGTAATCACTCATGATGCACTACCAACCATTACGGTTCCGGCACAGCAATGTTATGTTGGATCGGCACTGACAGTTGATTTAGATACAGTAACAAGTGTTTACGGAGGTGTTAAATCTTATACATTGAATGGATCGGCTCTTGCTACTTCTACAGCTACATTCACAGCTCCTGGTACTTATACATTAGGAATTAAGGATGACAATGGATGTGAGGCCTTTGTAACTTATATTGTCAGAGAACAATTATTGGCTACTGCTACGCTGACCAAAGATCTATATTGTGGATCTCCGGTTAATGCTACTATTGATGTAGTGATCACAGGCGGGGTTGGTTCTTATAGCTATCAAATGTATGTAGGCGGAATTGCTACAGGAGGATTAACACCGATAACTGGTTCAGGCTTTACCGCTTCAGTTGGAACAGCGGGCAGTTATACATTTGAAATCACAGATGGTAATTCGCCGCAATGTTCTGTAACGACAACTGCTGTGATTGTAAATACCCCTGCAACACCAACAGCTACAGCGGTTCCAACCCATGTAAGTTGTAAAGGCAGTGCAGATGGAACAATCACAGTAACACCAGCCACTGGAGTTGGTCCATATACTTATGTATTAACAGGTGCAGGTGCCAATGCAACAGGTAACACAACAGGAATCTATACAGGACTTATTGCAGGAACTGCTTATTCAGTTGTGGTGACGGATTCAAAAGGATGTCCTTCAGCGGCCATTCCGGTGACCATCACCGAGCCAGCAGCATTAGCGGCAAGCGCGGTTGTAACGCCATTTGGATGTGATACAGCAAATGCTTCTAAAGATGCAATCGTAACGATTACCGCTAGTGGTGGTACTGCAGATTACACATATAGTTTTGATGGAGGAAATACTTTCCAAACCTCACCTTCATTCACTGTAAATAGTGCAAAAACTATTAGTTATGTAGTTCTTGATGCTAAAGGTTGTAGTTTAGCTGGTTCAGCGATTGTTACACCATATTTACCACCAACAGATATGGATCTATCAGCTACTCCTATTTATTGTAATACTCTTGGAACTGTTGCTACAGTTACTGTTAATGCAGTAGCGGGAATGGCACCGCCATATACTTACGAAATTATTTCACCAGCTTCAGCAGTAGTAACTGCTCCAATTGGAACAAATAGTTTTGCAAACTTAGCACCAGATACTTATGTTATCAAAGTAACAGATAACAATGGTTGTAGTACAACTAAAACAATTATAATAGAAGAAGCTGATAAAATATCAGTTACACATCAACTAATCAATAACGTGTATTGTAATGGTGGTAGTACTGGTATTGTAGATTTCACAGTAGCAAATTACATTACAGCTGGAAGTTATACTCCTTCATTAGCTCCTAACCTAGGGACAATGACTCATAATGGAGATGTGTTTACGTACACTAATTTACCTCAGGGTAATTATATTTTCACGATTACGGATAATGTTTCGGGTTGTTCAGCTCCAGTAAATTTCACAATTTCTGAACCAGCTCTTGTATTAAGCTCAACTTCAGTTGCAACAAATATTAATTGTAATGAAGATAATGCGACTATTACAATAACTGCAAACGGAGGAACAGCACCTTATAAATATGCAGTAGCCAAAGCAGGTGATCCTGTTCCGGCAGCAACTAGTTTTGTTACTAGCGAGCAGTTGGTTGTTGATACTAACAATGGAGTTGATGTAAATTGGGTAGTTTATGTATTGGATAGTAATAATTGTGATGCCAATAATGTTCAAACTATTCTTTTAGATACAAATCCAACTATTGCAAATGCTGTAGCTACACAATGTCCAAGTGCAACGGGAACATATGATATTACTGTAACTGCTACAGGATTCAGTACTGCATTATCATACAGTATTGATGGAGTTAGCTATGATACAAATAATGTTATTACGGTTAATGCTCCGGGTACATATAATGTAATAGTAAAAGATGCTAATGGTTGTTCTTCAGCTGTTACTCCGGTTGTTATTATGGAACCATTAATATTTATTCCAACAGTAACTTCTTCTCCTTCTTGTACAGATGGCGATGGTGTAGTAGCAGTAGCAACAACAGGCGGTTCTGGAAATTATGTTTATAACATTGATGGTGGTGCTTTTGGAGTACCAACACCTTTAACAGGAGTTTCATCAGGAACTCATATCGTAGGTGTTCGCGATACAACCACTTTATGTGAAGTATTTGTAACAGTTGATTTAAAAGAGGCTACTAAAATTACTGGATTTGCTTTAAGCGCGACACCAATTACTTGTAACTTAGGAAACGATGGTACAATTACAGCGACAATGAATACTCCGGCAGCAGGAATTAATGATAATCCAAAATACACTTATAGTCTGAATGGTGGTACTCCACAAGATTCACCTGTATTCACTGGATTAACAGCTGGAACTTATACTGTAGTAGTAACATCTGAAAGAGGATGTACAGCAACAGCAACGATTCCGGTTACAGAACCAGGTCTTGTAGTTGTAAATGCTGTTAACGTAGCACAATTTATTTGTACTACAGGTAATACATCTAACTTCGCAACGATTACAGTTGATCCGGTAACGGGAGTAACGGGCGGTTCAGGAACGTATACTGTTTATGAATTTATCAAAACAGGTAATCCGGTTCCGGTTCAAAGAGGTGCTTCAAACACGTATACTGAATATGATTTATCAGGTGGAAGTTATACTGTAAATGTTTATGACTCTAATGGCTGTATGGGTACTTATGCAACTCTTATAACAATTGATCCATATCTTGCTTTAGATAAAATCAATGTAGTTAAAACAGCGATTACATGTGCTAATCCTGAAAGTATTACGGCTACAGCGGTAGATGCTTCAGGAACTGCAATAGCTGGTATTCAATATACATTGGCAGACGTGAGTGGGGCAATTACATTTATTCCTAATACAACTGGTAACTTTACAGGTTTAGCAGTTGGGCAGTATATTATTACGGCATTAAATACAGCAACAGGATGTAGCATTCAAAAAGCTCATTATGTTAATGAACCAAATACTTTCGACTTAAAAGCAGTAAAAACAAGCGACGTGATTTGTTATGGTTCGAATGAAGGTGGTGTGACAATTACTTTAATTGATAATATTGGTAATCCGGATGAAGCAGGTGCTTTTGATTATACAGTATCAGGACCTGTACCAAGTTCAGGAACTTCTGCAACGGCAGGACCACTAAGCTTGTCAGGTTTAAGAGCAGGTGAGTATACTGTTTTAGCGACATTAAAAAATAGTCCATTCTGTCCAGTGTCTACAACATTCACAATTGGACAGCCTGATGCGGCATTAAGTATTTCAGAAACGCATACCGCCATTACTTGTATCACAAATAATAATGATGGAAGTATTTCTGTAACCGCAACTGGCGGATGGGCTGGCGGATATGAGTATAAACTAGTAAATAGTGTTAATACTGTAATTTCTGATTGGTCTGCAACTAATAATTTCCCTAACCTAACAGCTGAAACTTATACTGTAAGTGTTAGAGATTCAAAAGGTTGTATTGCAAACATTGATGTACAATTAGAAAATCCAAAACCAATTGTTGTAACAGCTTCCCCAGATATGGCTATCGTACCATGTTATGGAGATACTAGTGCTACAATCACAGCAACTGCAACAGGAGGAGAGGGTAAAAATTATTCATATACTTTGAATAGAATCACAGCTGCTGAAGTAATTTCTTCAGGACCGCAAAATTCACCAAGCTTCTCAGGATTAGGTGCTGGTACATATAGTATTACGGTTACTGATGGTTACACATGTAAGGGAGTTTCTGCTGAAATAACAATCACAGAACCAAATATTGTTACTCCATTGTTAGTACAATCAGTTAATGCAACTTGTCTTACACCTGCACGCTTAACATTAAGTGCTACAGGAGGAACAGGAACTTACACTTACAGCGCAGATGCTAATTTTGCAACTGTACTTGGTTCATTTGCAACTTCAACAACATTTGATGTTATACCAGGTAATTATAAGTATTATGTAAAAGATGCTAATGGTTGTGTTGGTTTTGTTTCGAATGGTATTAATGTTGAGCCACTTCCGGAACTTGAAATTGACATCAATGTTTTAAATGCAGTAATCAACTGTAAAGGTGATGCAACAGGTGTTATTGTAGCTACAGCGACAGGAGGTTTAGGTGACTATGTTTATACATTATTAAATAGTGGAGGAATAACTGTTCAGGGACCAAAATCAGATGGTAACTTTATTAATCTGCCTGCAGGAACTTATACTGTTCATGTTGATAGTGGTATAGATTGTAAAGAAAATTCCATCGTTCCAATAATTATTGATGAACCGGATGCAGTTTTAGCAAGTACAAATGTTGTAACAAACGTGACTTGTAATGGTAACAAGGATGGAAAAATCGTCATTACACCAACTGGAGGAACAGGGGCTGTTATGTATGCAATTTCTCCTAATTATGATCAGTTCTTTGATGATGGTATATTTGAGAATTTAGAGCCTGGACCTTATGAGGTAATTGTTCAGGATGTGACAGGTTGTTACCATACTATCAAATTTGCTATTACAGAGCCAACACCTTTAAGTGCAGCACTTATTCCAAATACGATGTTGCCGGAACAATGTAAAGGTGAGAAAAACGGTGAATTCAGCATAGAGATAAAAGGTGCTACAGGTCCATACAGTGTAAGTCTTGATGCTAAAACTGGTACATATACACAAGGAATCGTAGGACAAACAAGATTTGATTTTGAGAATCTTTCTGGAGGTAAACATATTGTTTACATCAAAGATGCTAAAATTTGTACTTACGAACTTGAAGTTATTATGGATGATGCTGTTGTACTTGACCCACAATTTGCAATTAATTATGACTGTGTGAATAATGCTGCAGCTAATTCAGTAACAATTACTGTTGATGGAAGCATTACTAATCTTGCAGATGTTGATTACGCACTTGACGGCAAAGCTCCTTATCAGACAAGTAACATTTTTACTAACGTTCCTCCGGGGATTCACTTTGTAGTTGCGAGACATACAAATGGTTGTGAAGTACCAACAGCTAATTTCGAAATTATGGCTGTTGCCAAATTGGATGTAACAGTAACCGAAGAGAAAGGTATTTGGAATGTACTTACAGCAACTGCTGTAGGCGGTGGTGGAGATTATCAATACAGTATTGATGGTGAAAACTTTAGCTCTGAAAACAAATTCACCATTTACAAAACAGGTACATATAGAATTACAGTTAGAGATAAAAATGGTTGTACAGATTTTGAAGATCATTATATCGAATATGTAGATGTTTGTATCCCGAATTACTTTACTCCAAACGGAGACGGTCTTTATGATGAATGGGGTCCAGGTTGTACTAATATTTACAACAACCTTGAATTCTCTATCTTCGACAGATACGGTCGTGTAATTGCTAAATATCACTACGGTGAAAAATGGAACGGTAAGTACAATGGTGAGGATTTACCAACAGGTGATTACTGGTATGTTCTTAAACTAAATGACAAGAAAGATGATAGAGAGTTTGTTGGACATTTCACTTTATACAGATAACAAAATAATAGCCCCTGTGATGTTATCTAAAAAAATTATTACAATGAAAAAATTAATAGTATCCTTAGTACTCATGGCTGTAACATCAGGTTACAGCCAAGAGTTAAACCTACCAGTGTTTACGCAATATTTAGCAGACAACCCTTTTGTAATTTCACCGGCCTATGCAGGTATTGGTGATAATGTCAGAATCAGGATTAACGGATTGACTCAGTGGGTCGGAATCAAAGATGCTCCCGATAACCAATCTGCTTACGTTGATTTTAGGCTTCTTGATCGTTCAGGTGTGGGTATTTCTGTTTATAATGATAAAAATGGTTACACCAGACAAACAGGAGCAAAGGTTTCGTTTGCCCATCATATTATTTTAGACTACTATTCTAAACAGTATATGTCTTTTGGAATTTCGTATAACTTTAATAGCTTTAGGATTGATACAGATGAATTTGATACTGATATCGAACACCCTGTTTTAGATCCTTCTGTTACGAATAACCGCTATACGTCAAATAATAACTTTGATATTAGTGCTTTATATCGTAATAAAAACTTTTATTTGAGTTTTAATGCGAATAACGTTTTGAAGAAAAATGTAGATAAGTTTAGAGGTGTTGAACCGGATTTACTATCTAATTATCAGGTTTATACTGGCTTTACATTTAGAGATGGAGAAAATAACCGTATAGAATATGAACCTTCAGTGTTTTATCAGTATTTTGCCAGTGATAAGCGTTCAGCTACCGATGTTAACTTCAAATACAGGCGTTACAATCGTTACGAAGATTATTATTGGATTGGAGTTTCTTACCGTATGCTGAATGACCAGTTTCCAAAACCTTTATCATTAGGGCCAATGGGAGGTTTCATGAAATCCAAATTCTATTTTGCATACTCTTACCAGGTTATGTTTAATGATTTAGGGAATTATAACACAGGGACACACGTTGTAACTTTAGGATTCGATTTCCTTCAGGCATTAAGTAGTTGTCCTTGTACGGATAGTCCTGTTCATGATTAGTAAGTTGTGGATACCTAAGTGAATCATTAGTTTCTGTTTTTCCGCAGAATTGATACAAACATTATTTAACAAGCAATAATTATATTCATGATTATTGCTTGTTTTTTTTATTGTTTGATTGGAATTACAATCAAAGGATACTCAAATATTTGATAAGTAACTTTTAAAAGGATCAAATTAATTGTACATCCAATAATTTTCCACCCCATTATCAACTTTATATTGTTTCGCTTTACTTCAATCGTTCATTAAAAGGCTTTTTTTGAAATAGATGTAAATTTTTCGTTATCTAAATTTGTGTTTAATATTTAATAATGAAATTTATTTGTGAAATTATAACGATTTCGTTCTTTAAATTATCGATTTTTTGGTTTATCCGAATTTATAAGAACCTTAAAAGTTCTATATTTGTTTTTCTTTCAAAAAAACCATAAAATAATTATCAAATGAAAACTCTAAACGATTTCGATTTTAAAAATAAAAAAGCAATTATCCGTGTTGATTTTAATGTGCCTTTGGATGAAAACTTCAAAGTAACCGACGCAACACGTATCGAAGCTGCAAAACCAACTATTGATGCTATTTTAGAACAGGGCGGAAGCGTCATTTTAATGTCACACTTAGGAAGACCAAAAGGTGTTGAAGAAAAATATTCTTTGAAACATATTCTTAAAACTGCTTCTGAAATTTTAGGTGTTGAAGTTCAGTTTGCTGAAAACTGTGTAGGAGAATCAGCTCAGACAGCAGCTAAAAACCTTAAACCGGGAGAAGTTTTGTTATTAGAAAATTTACGTTTTCATGCTGAAGAAGAAGCTGGAGATGTTGCTTTTGCAAAAGAATTGGCTTCATTGGGAGATATTTATGTAAATGATGCTTTCGGAACAGCTCACAGAGCGCACGCTTCAACAACGATTATTGCACAATTTTTCCCAACTGAAAAATGTTTCGGAACATTATTGGCAAAAGAAATTGAAAGCTTAAATAAAGTACTTAAAAACAGCGAAAAACCAGTTGTGGCTATTTTAGGAGGTTCTAAAGTTTCTTCTAAAATTACGGTTATCGAAAATATCCTTGATAAAGTAGACCACATGATTATTGGTGGCGGAATGACTTTTACTTTCGTGAAAGCGCAAGGTGGAAAAATAGGTGAATCTATCTGCGAAGATGATAAACAAGAATTAGCCCTTGAAATTTTAAGACTTGCTAAAGAAAAAGGAGTTCAGATTCACATTCCGGTTGATGTAATTGCTGCTGATGATTTCTCAAATACAGCCAATACTCAAGTTGTAGATGTAACTGCAATTCCTGATGGATGGCAAGGTCTGGATGCAGGTCCTAAATCTTTGGAAAACTTCAAAAAAGTAATTTTAGAATCAAAAACGATTTTATGGAATGGTCCATTAGGAGTTTTTGAAATGGAAACTTTCTCTAAAGGAACAATTGCATTAGGTGACTATATTGCTGAAGCTACTGAAAATGGTGCATTCTCATTAGTTGGTGGAGGTGATTCTGTTGCGGCTGTAAAACAATTCGGTTTTGAAGATAAAATGAGTTATGTATCTACTGGAGGTGGTGCAATGCTTGAAATGTTAGAAGGAAAAGTTTTACCTGGTATTGCTGCTATTTTAGACTAAAATATAACAATTAACATTTTTTTTTACATTTTTTATTGTTATTCTACGTAAGTTTGTAAAATACCACTTCTGTAATTCTTTGGATTATAGAATTTTAAAAAAATGTTATATGATTATAAGAAAAATTTCCTTAGCACTTTCAATCTTCTTTTCAATAACTGTTTTTTCACAGGACATAGTGAAATCAGATATCGGAATTAAGCCGGAAGTAAAGATTTCGTACTTAGATTCAGTTAAAAATTCGTTTGTAAAAAATGACTTAGCTATTCGTGTAGATAGTCTTTGGATGAATGAATTAACAAGTTTGGACATATATGATGATCTGACCAAGGACATTCAGATAATTAATAGAGACGTAACGATTGATCAGGAATTACCAACAGAGCTGCTAAAACAGAGGCTTCAGGTGATGAATGAAAAATCTCCGTTTGAAATAGAATACAATCAGGGACTAGAAAACATAATAAAGTCATTTCTTAAGAATCGTAAAAAATCGTTTTCCCGATTAATGGCTTTATCAGAATATTATTTCCCGATTTTTGAGGATGCTTTTGCTAAACAAAATGTTCCTTTAGAAATTAAATATTTAGCCGTTGTAGAATCTGCTTTAAACCCTAAAGCAGTTTCTAAAATGGGCGCCACAGGACTTTGGCAATTCATGTACGGTACAGGAAAACAATACGACCTTAAAATTGATTCCTATATTGATGAACGCAGTGATCCGCTTAAGGCAACTGCAGCCGCATCAGAATACATGACTAAAATGTTTAATGTTTTTGGTGATTGGGAACTGGTATTGGCTTCATACAATTCAGGTCCGGGAAATGTTACTAAAGCAATTCGCCGTTCCGGGGGAAAGACAAAATACTGGGACATTAGAAATTATCTTCCAAAAGAAACACAAGGATATGTGCCTGCTTTTTTAGCCACTATGTATCTTTTTGAATTCCATAAGGAACACGGTATTAATCCCGAAAGAGCGGTTGTGAAAAACTTTGAAACAGATACAATTCGCATCAAAGAAAAAATGTCTTTTAAACAAATTGCAGATTTGTTAGACATGCCACAATCTCAATTAGAACTTTTAAATCCTTCCTATAAACTAAAAGTAATTCCATTTTACCAAAATGAACAGCATTTTTTAAGGTTACCCAAAGATAAAATCGCAACTTTTGTAAATAACGAGGATAAGATTTATGCTTACGCAAAATATGATTCTAATATCTATAGAATGCCTTCTCGTCTTGCACAGAAAATAACACCAAAAATAAAACCTAAAGCAATAGAATCACCTTCTTTGGATCTTCAATATTATACGATTCAAAAAGGAGATAATTTAAGTTCGATTGCTGAAAAATACGATGTAAGTATTGCAGATATTAAAGAATGGAACAAGCTTAAAAATAATTCATTAGTATTAGGTAAATCTCTAAAAGTAAAGTCTAACGTAATCCTTTCTAAAACTTCTACGGAAGTAATCAAAAAAGCCGAAGAAGCAATAGCATCTGCACAAACATCAGACAAAAATGAAATTGAGGTAGAATATGTTGTAAAAAGCGGAGATAATCTGGGTAGTATTGCTAATAAATTTGGTGTGACTTTAGCTGAATTAAAAGACTGGAATAGCCTCACATCAAATAATCTTGGATTAGGAAAAACTTTAATTGTTTCTAAAAAGGAGAATACTGTTGTTGAAACTACGGCTGTTGCTTCTAATTCAATTGATTCATTTAAGAAAAAAGCACTTTCTGCAAAAACTATTGGAGAAGACTATTTCGTTAAAAAGGGAGATTCATTATATAGTATTTCAAAAAAATATCCGGGTGTTACCATTTCAGACATTAAAAAATGGAACGGAATCAAAGACGAGGATATAAAACCAGGAATGAAGCTTAAAATAAACGGATAATAATAAAATATCTTACCTAAATTTGGGTTTTATTTCATAAAATTATAAAAATGAATAAAACCCATTTTTTGTTTCTGCTACTGTCAGTTTTGCTGGTCTCGTGTTTTCAAAAAAATGAAAATCAGGCTCAGCCAAAACCAGGTAAACCCAATACAATTTCTATTATCATAGACGATCAGTTGTGGTATGGCGAAGTAGGTGACAGCATTCGAAATAAATTTGCTTCACCCGTTTTGGGACTTACACAAGAAGAGCCCTTGTTTACCATCAATCAATACCCAGCCAAACTTCTTGAAGGTTTTGTAACCGACAGCCGAAGCATTATTATAGTTAAAAAATCGGCTACTGACAAATTTGAGGTTAAAACAAATACCAAATCTTTACCGTACAATACCTTTCGAATTTACGCAAAATCAATTGAAGATATCATTTGCAGTATCGAAATGAATTCACCTGAAATCATAAGGGCAATTCGTCAAACTGAAATTAAGAAATTACAACAGGATAACAGTAGATCACTTTTGAATCCTACAATTATCAAGAACAAATTTCATATTGATTTGCAAATTCCAAAGGGTTATGAATACATGTTGCATAAAAAAAACTTCATTTGGCTAAAGAAAGAGATTATTAGTGGTAACACAAGTCTTCTTATTTATCAGATTCCGTTAAACAGGCTGATGAAAAATCCTGATGTTGTTGGTAATATTGTTCGAATGCGTGATTCAGTTGGACATTATATCAAAGGAAGGGAACCAAACACTCAGATGATTACCGGCGAAGATTATGCTCCTTATTTCTCGATTACCACTTTAAACGGAAAGAAAACTTTTGAAACGAAAGGAACCTGGGAATTAAAAAACGATTTTATGACAGGACCTTTTATCAATTACGCTATAGTTGATGAAGTTTATAATCGAATTCTGGTCATCGAGGGGTTTTGTTATTCCCCTTCAAATCAGGAGCGTGATTTAATGTTAGAGTTAGAAGCCATTATAAAATCGGTCAGAATTGATAAAAGATAAATATTTATTTTTCATACTTTTGTTTGTAACAAACATTAAAACAAACAATTATGAAAAATTTATTTATAAAATTATTGATGTTAGTTTTGTGTTTTTCTTCATGTAAAAAAGAAGGAAAAACAGAAATAGAAACCACTAAAGCAGTTGATAGTATAAAAACAGAAGATTCAATTGCTGAAAAACCTTTAGATTCTGCCGCACAAATGAAAGCATGGATGGATTATGCTACACCTGGTTCACCGCATAAAATGATGGCAGATGAAACCGGAACCTGGAACTGCGATATGACTTTTTGGGAAGAAGAAGGCGGAAAACCTGAAAAGGCAACTTCTACAGCAAACATAAAAATGATTTTGGGAGGACGTTATCAGGAAGCAAATTATCAGGGAACCATGATGGGCCAGCCATTTGAAGGAAAATCTACATTGGCCTACAATAATACAAGTAAAGAATTCACGACTACTTTTATTGATAATATGGGTACCGGTATGATGATTGCCACAGGCAAATACGATGATAACACTAAAAGTATGGAACTTAAAGGGGAAATGGTTAACCCAATGACCGGTAAAAAAACACCTTATCGGGAAGTGTATACTATTGTGGATGCAACAACACGTAAAATGGAAATGTACGATACAAAAAACGGTAAGGAATATAAAAGCATGGAAATCATTATGAAGAAAAAATAATTTGCATTCCTAATGATTTAATAAATAGATAATTTCCCGATTGCAATCTGTAATCGGGATTTTTTTTAAACTGTTTTTTAGAATTTCGTCTATTTGATTTTTAAAATTTAATTTTGTCTTTTCAAATTACAATAAAAGAAATGGAATTAAAATGGAAAATAAAGCCTTTTCAGGCCTTAACTGTTGATGAGTTATATGATTTGTTGAAACTAAGGAGTGAAATCTTTGTAGTGGAGCAAAACTGCGTTTATTTGGATCTTGATGGTAAAGACAAGAAAGCATTGCACCTAATTGGCGAATACGATTCTAAAATTGTTGCTTATGTGCGTTTATTTGATGCAGGGATTAGTTTTGATAATGCGTCAATTGGAAGAGTAGTAGTTGATGCTAATTACCGTGACAGAAAATGGGGACATAATTTAATGAGAGAAGCAATTGCGGCGATAAAATCCAATTTTGGAAAAGATAGAATTACAATTGGCGCTCAGTTGTACCTGAAAAAATTCTACGAAAGTCACGGATTTGTACAAATCAGCGAAATGTATCTGGAAGATGATATTCCACATATAGAGATGCAGCTAAACTAAATCTTTGTTATAAAAAACTCAACCCTTCTGTCCAAATTATCTCCTTTTTTAAGCGGATATTTATTTCCACAGCCCTGATAGCTCATACGGCTTTTGGATATTTTTTTTGATGATAAATAGAAAAAAACGGTTTTGGCACGATTCCAGGAAAGTCTTCTTTCGTTATTTTCCCGGTCTATTCCGTCTGTGTACACTTCAGGAGTGCAGCATACATGACCTCTGATTTCAAACTGAATGTTTTTTTTGGATTGCAGATAGCGACAACTTTATCTAATTCTTTTTTAGAATGATACGTTAGTTTTGAACTTCCAAGATCAAACAATATGTTTTCAAGTAAAATTTTATCACCAACGTTTAATTCACTTTGTAATGAATTACGGATTTCTTTTCCATAACTGTTTTTTTTGACTGCAATCAAATCAACCCTGCGGTTTTTGGAACGTATTTCGTGTAAATTTTCAACAGTATCACTCCTGATTATCACACGTCCCTTTCCTTCAAGGATGATTATTCTGCTTTTGTTAAAGCCATTAGAAATCAATATCTCCTGAACAGTATTGACACGATCCCTCGATAAGCGGTAATTGTATTCATCTGTTCCGCGATCATCGCAATAACCGTAAATTTGTACAGATTCTATTTTTGCAGTGTCAATGCTTTTTACAAAATCAGAAATGACTTTGGTTTGCTGATTATTAAGAATGTATTTGTCAAAATCAAAATAAATGGTTTCGATGGGTTTTTGCTGCGCCGATAAATTGTAAATAAATAACAGAAATAGGGAGCAGCAAAGTTTCATTTTTTACATTTTTAAAATCGTTTTATACTCAGTTTGATTGTTTAAAACGTTTACCGCTTTTTTAATTTCTGAATTGTTTTTAATGTAATATTGATATAATCCTTCCTGATACTGATATCTCTTGATGAGTTCTTCCTGAATCAGGTTTCTAATTTCTTTTTGGTTTTTGTCCAATAAGGTAATTTCGCTTTTTTCAAGTGCGTTTAACAACTGCTTGTATTCAATAACAATTGCTTCGTCTATTTCTTCGTTTTTGGCCGCCGTCAAAGTATTTTTCAGTGCGAGTTCTGTTTCTGTATCAAATGTAAATTTATTAACTTTTAAATATTGCTTAAAAGCTATATAATCTGCATCTGTAATCGTTGGAATTTTATCTCCTAAATTCTGATTCTTATAATAGTAAGTTGTCGCATAATCAAAAATTCCATCATTCTTCAATAAAGCATTTGTAATCGGACTCATTTTTGTTTCATCCAATTCAATATCCGGCAGAACACCGCCGCCATCATAAACCATTCTTCCTTTTCGTGTTTTAAAAGCATTAAAGTTCTTGGAATCGGTTTTTTGGGCTACTCCATTTTTATCCTTATGGGAATAATCCAATGCCTGAATGCAACGTCCGGAAGGGGTGTAATAACGTGAAATAGTTACTTTTAGCTGTGTTCCGTAAGTTAATTCGACTGTGCGCTGAACCAGACCTTTTCCAAAACTGCGGCTTCCTAAAATCACAGCACGATCCAGATCCTGCAAAGCTCCCGAAACAATTTCGGATGCCGAAGCACTTTTTCCATTTACTAAAATTGCAAGCGGAATTTGAGTATCTATTGGTTCTTTGGTAGTTTTGTACGTATTATTGTGTTTCTCTATTCTTGATTTTGTAGTTACAATCACTTCATTTTTTGGAACAAACAGATTGCAAATGTCAATAGCTTCGTTCAATAAACCACCCGGATTTCCTCTTAAATCCAGAACAATTTGCGTGGCACCGTCAGTTTTTAGTTTTTCAAGTGCATCTTTTACTTCCGCTGCAGCTTTTCGGCTAAAATGTGCCAAAACGATATAGCCGGTTTTATCATCAATTTTCCCATAGAATGGAACCGATTTAATATCAACTTCATCCAATGTCAGAACTGTGCTAAAAGGTTTTCCCTGACGCAGGTATTTTATGTTTATTTTGGTGTTTTTTGTTCCTTTCAGTAATTGTGAAGCATCATCCTTAAAATCAGCAATCAAAACATCGCCAATCTGGATAATTTCATCACCTGCTTTTAATCCTGCTTTATCTGCCGGATAATTTTTATAAGGTTCACGAACAATTAAGCGGTCTTTTTTACGGGCAATCATAGCGCCAATTCCGGTATATTCTCCGGTATTGTTGATTTTAAAATTAACCACATCCTGTTCATTAAAGTAAACCGTGTAAGGATCTAAACTTCCTAACATGCTTTTAATACCTTTATCCATTAAATCACCCGGATTTGTTTCATCTACATAATTGGTGTTAACGGCTTTGAACAAAGTTGTAAAGATTTCTATTTGTTTGGCTATTTCAAAGAAATCATCTTTGAAACTGGCTCCAACAAATAAAAATCCTGCGGCAACGGCTGGTATAACGAACTTCTTTTTGAGATAAGGATACATGATTTATGCTTTTTTTCTTTTAAATCGTTTTCTGATAAAATACACCAGAACAACGAATAGGATAATAAATGGCCAAAGACTAATGATTGAGATTAAAAACTCTGAAAGACTAAAAAATCCGGATTTAATAGCTGTCCAGATTTTAGAACCATATGAAATTTTTACACCTTCTTTTTCAGCAATAGTTTTGTAAAAATTAATCGTAACAGTGCTTTCTGAAACTCTGTTTTCCAAATATTTCAATCGTCCTTCTTTGGCTTCAATTTCTTCTCGAATGGTTGAAATTTGTTTTTCAATTTCCAGGATTTCGCTTATTTTATTGGCTTTTTGTAATATTTCTAAATAACGTGCTTCAAGTTTTCGTTTTGTATTTAATCTTGAATTTATGTCAATAAATTCTTCTGTAACATTTTCAGAAGAGATGCTTTTCTCATCAAAATAAGAAACCCCTTTTGATATGGCCTCTAAAAAAGAATCAAAGTTCTGGCTTGGAACGCGAACTGTTATATTTCTGCTGATGTTGTGATAATTCTTTTCCTGATAATCGTTTTGAACATTTCCCTTGTTTTCTTTGATTGCAGTTTGTATCTGATTAAAAGTCTTTTCTAAATCATTAGTTTCGAATCGAAGAGAAGCATTTTTGATAATTTTTTGTGGAATATTGATTGTATTGTCCGATTCTGATTTTGAAGGAGCAGAAAGCTTAACAGCTGTAATTGCCTGATCGTAAACTACTGCATTTTCAGCTTGTTTCTCACAACTTGAAAAAGTCAAAAGAGCAAAAAATAAAAAGAAAATATATCTCATAAAGTTCCAATTTAGAGCTAAAACTACAATTTTTTTATAATTTTATGTCTAATTTGATCTACAAAGTTATGTTTGAAGATTTAGATTTCAGTTTTAGCTTCTGAATCTGTCGTATTATTTATTTGCAGAAGAAATTTCTCAAACAACTGAATCGTTTTGGTATTGATTTCTTCGTAAGATAATTTGTCTTTGGTTTGATAAAAAAACATCATAGAATAAGGCTGTTCGAGATTATCCAAAAGCAAATGTTTATTCAGACGATAAGTTTCCCTAAGAACACGTTTAAAATAATTCCTATCAACCGCTTTCTTGAAATACTTCTTAGAAACCGAAACCCCAATTTTGATTTTTTCTGCAGAATCAGCTTCCGCCTGACGGTAAACCAAACGCAAAGGGTATTTAGAAACCGATTTTCCTTCAGAAAAAAGTAATCCAATTGTTGTTTTACTTTTTAGGCGTTCATTTTTAGGGTAAGTGAAGTTCATTCTAATTCAGAAAAAATTTGCAATTTCAACGACAAAGGTAATTTTTTATTTCTGCATAAGTAGTCGTGTGTGGGTTTTATGAAATGAATTTGCACTTTTTTATAATGCGTAATAGGCTTGTAGCGCTTAAATTTGTATTATCCAATTATTAATCTAAATACAATTCGTACAAATTGGTGTGATTTTTAAGGTGTTTTTTCTTGTAAGTACCGTATGTGTTGATACTTGTATAATTTTTATACGGCTAAAAATATATTTACTACTTTTGGCCTTAAATTTTTACAAGCATGCAAAAGATAATTTCATATCCAATCTCGGTAATTTATTATTTATGTTTTGGATTGTGTTTGGCGGTTTTTCACCCGATACAATGGGTTTGCCTTAATCTTTTTGGTTATCAGGCACACAAGGTAAGTGTGGATTATTTAAATTTTTTCCTTTTAAGATGTACGAATCTGGTAGGAACAACGTATAAAATTGAAAACAGAGAAGTGATTCCAACAGGTGTTCCTTTAATTTTTGTTTCAAATCACCAAAGTATGTATGATATCATAGCAATGATTTGGTACTTTAGACGATTTCATTGTAAATTTGTAAGTAAGAAAGAGTTAGGAAGCGGAATCCCAAGTGTATCTTTTAATTTACGCCATGGCGGATCTGTTTTAATTGACCGTAAAGATCCTAAACAAGCCATTCCTGTAATCAAAGGCTTGTCTGAATACATAGAAAAAAACACCAGATCTGCTGTAATATTTCCTGAAGGTACACGAAGCAAAACAGGAAAACCAAAAGAATTTGCACAAAGCGGTTTAAAAATCTTATGCAAATATGCGCCATCAGCGTATGTAGTACCTGTAAGCATTAACAATTCATGGAAAATGGTGCGCTACGGAATGTTTCCGGTGGGCTTAGGAAATCGTCTTAGTTTTACGGTTCATAAAGCAATGGCAGTTAAGGATTATGATTTTGCCGAGTTAATGAAATTAACTGAAAAGGCAGTTGTAGAAGGAGTAAACGAGTATAAATAGATTTTTGATTTTTAGAAGATGTTCTAAAACATAAATCCCAAATTAAAATAAGTAATGTCTATAAAAAACATTAGATTAGAAGTAATGCAGTTTTTAGAAAAAAACGTGGATAGCTTCGTAGAACAGTATTTAATTCCAGTAGAAAAAATTTGGCAGCCAACCGATTTTTTACCAAATTCTCAAGGAGATAATTTCTTTGAAGAGGTTAGAGAATTACGCGAAATTGCCAAAGAATTACCATATGATTTTTGGGTAACTTTAGTAGGTG
>Ga0247810_10001110_pt1 | contig 18596 bp, 16 predicted proteins | sample UWRJL119311C1_FD_179918 | JGI IMG/M metagenome (GOLD analysis project Ga0247810, IMG submission 179918) | Plant litter microbial communities from Arlington Agricultural Research Station in Wisconsin, United States - UWRJ-L119-311C-1 | ecosystem: Environmental > Terrestrial > Plant litter >...
GGAAAAAAAGTCTGATTACCATGAGATAATCAGACTTTTTTACTAAGAAACTATTTTTAAAATTAGTCTTTGATGATATTAAATCCTTGGATTCTTCCGCTTTCCTTTAAGCGGAAAGTTTCTTTTGTTACTTTTGTTACAGGATTATATTGCATAACTCCAGAGAAACCATCTGTAGTACTATTTGATAAGAAATAGATTTCTCCATTATGGAAAAATGGATTTTGTGTTGTATAGAAATTATCTGGTGGCATATTTAAACGAGTTGCTTTTTTAGTATCAGCATCAATTTCATTCCAGAACCAAACATCGCTTCTGTATCTAACTCCATGTTGTCCACCTCCATAATAAGAAACTGCTCTTGATGGAATTGTAGTATAAACTTTATTGTTGTACGCAAACAATCTGTTGAATTCAGCTGGAAACTGATATGTTTTCATATCAAGTACAAATGTGGTATCAAATTTAACTTCTCCTTTTTTGATTCTAAGAATTTTTGAAGAATAATCACTTGGCTGTGTTTTCATATCCCCAACTGTCGCAAAATATAAATCTCCTGTAACTTCATCTAAACTCCATAAAACGTGGTCAATAAATACGCCAAGATTAGTTGTACCGCCAATTTTAGTTACATTTTCGATTTTGTTTGTAGTTAAATCATAAACTGCAATAGCTACCTCTTTTACTACCGGAGTTACCTGCCAGTTTCCTGCAACTTTGTCTCCCAATAATAAATCTAAGTATAATTTGTTTTCTCTTTTTGCAATAATCAATTGTCCGATTGATTCTAATGGCTGCCCTTCTGATAAAGTTGAAAAATCAATTTCTCCAGTTCTTTCCATAGTAGTTGGGTTGAATTTTTGTAATTTCAATCCGCCTCTTACTTTATCCCAGTAGTAACCTTCTGTAGGACCTGCTACTAAAAAATTAGTCTCGTAAGCATTAGAAAGAGAAGGCAAAAATCCCTGATCAACTACTTTACCTGAAGCATCAAGACCCATTTTATTAATCCCTTGTTTTGCATTTGAAACATCATTTACTTTAAAAAGAGATTTATCTAATGATCTTCCCCCTAAAGAAGATGTTACCTGAAGAAATGGTAGTCCGGAAAGGTTAATTTCTCTTGATTTATTGTCTTTTAGGGCATACACGCCACCACTCCAGTTGGCAGCACCGTTGTATATAATCCAGGTTTCATTTTTTGGCAGTGTTTCATCTGTACTGCCGTTATCTGTATTATTGTTATCATCATTGCTGCTGCAAGAAAATAAAAGCATACAAGCAGCGATTCCTGCGAGTACTGAACGAAGTGAATTGCTTCTTTTCATAGTTGATCTGATTTTATTGGTATTATTAAAAAAAATTATAAACTAATTTGAGGTGGAACGATCTTCCCGGTCTTTGAACATTAAAATTATCATACAGCCTGACATCTCCAATGTTGCGACACTCAGTAGAAACTGTTGTTTTTTGATCTGCAAAATGATAGTACACGCCAACATCATTAGAGAATTGTCCGGTTCTTCCATCTTTTGGAATAATCAATGAGGTTTGAAAATCCTTTACTGATCCAAACAAGGGAGGCTCCTGATTTTTTGGAATGGCAACAAGAAAAAATCTATGTGTGTAATTGGCATTCCAGGTAAAGTTTAGATTGTCGCCTTTCTTAAATAAATTTCCGAAATACGTATTGGCCCAAAAGTTTCCAAACAAAAACGGTACATTAGGTATCCTTGAATCACTCAGGTATTTATATTGTGGATCATTTTCCTTTCTGCGAATATCCTGATACGTTACATTGAAACCGGTGTTAAGCCATTTTGCAGGAGTATAATTGGTTTCAAATTCAAAACCTTTTATATCAGAATTCTCATAATTGATATAGCGATTAAACGGAATGTCAAGCTGCAGGAAAATAATGTCTTTTACTTTTCTGTAAAATAAACTGGCAGAAAAGATTAAACTGCTGTTTTCTTTTGTTATCGTATACTGTCCGTTTAAATTTAAGTTGTGGCTTTTTTCAGGATCAAGATCTAAGTTTTCTTTTACTAGTCTGGCATCTCCAAAAATCTCAAATTCATCAGGAAGACGCGTTGCATATTCATAAGAAAGTTTTACTAAATAGCTGTCTTTTGCCCATTTTAATCCTCCCAAATAACCAAACTGGCTGTCATCCTTTGACGATTTCCAGGCAAAACCATAATTATCAGTTGTATAACCTTCTGTATTATAATGATAATATTTAGCTGCAACTATACTTTCTAATTGGCTTTCAAACCATAAAGAACGCCATGCCAGCGCCATATTATCTTTTCTGTAAGTTGCAGGAACTGTCAAAACATCAACACCGCTAATTACAGAAATAGCTCCCAAAGGATCGCTCCCCTTTCTTCTCTGGGAATAATACAATTCGCTAAATTCTAAAAAGTTACGATCAGAAAGCTTGTACTCCATGTTCAGCCTTGACGAAACAAAATTGTATTTCATTCTCTGATTATTGCCTGCCCTAATTTCGCCCGGCTGCATTTTCTGACCGATAATTTCGCCTAACCAATTGTAACGAACTGTTGTCGTGTCAACAAATCTGGTATTAAAATGACTGTAATTGGTTAGAAATCCTACTTTAAGTTTATCATCAAAAAACTTTTTGCGATAATTAATCATTCCGGTATAATTCTGTTCTTTAGAAAATGCCTGTCCGTAAACATTCACCATTCCCGCGTCGTTCTGGATTTCTTTAAAAAAGTCAGAATAGATCAAAGTCAAACGAAGATCATCAGCCCACGATTTATCTTTCAATCCCATAAAAGCTTCTCCGTAATAGGATCTTGTCATATCATGAAAGCGTTTCACATCTTTAAACTCTTCATTGGTAGAATTTTGGACCGGAACATTCACTTTATAATCATTATCAGAATAATTAAAAGAGCCGTTAAAACCTCCATAGAAATTCTTTTTATTTTGAAGATAGAAATTTGCCGTTGACCTGTGTGTATTGAAAGAAGCAACTTCATATGATATTTCTGCAAAGTTTTTATTTGAAGTTCTTGTAACGAGATTTACACCGCCTCCTAAGGCATCAGAAGCTAAATAAACCGGCATTACACCTTTATAAATTTCAACTCTGTCGAGCATATTTACAGGAATTGTTCCAAGGCTGAAACCATGTCCAAAGAGTTCAATAGGAATTCCGTCTTTAAAGATCCTAACTGCTTTTCCCTGAAGTCCTCCAAGATTAATCTGTACCTGAGAACCTATATTCCCATCGGTTCTTAATTTTACACCTGAAGCCCTGTTCAAATAATCGCCTACATCTCCTGCTTTGTCATACTGTTTTTTAAAATCGATAACCTGAACAGAAAAAGGAGATTCTTCAATTTGCTTTTTGATAGATTTGGACTGTACTAAGACTTCATTAAGTTTTGCGGAATCTCCATTGGAGCCATCCAGAATAAATTTGAAATTATTTCTTTCTTTACATACAACAGTAACGATTTGTTTTGCTTTTGAACCATCGTTTTTTAGTACTTCGATATTGTATGTGCCATCTGACAGCGAAAATTCTAAATCTCCGGAGTTATTAGTAGTTCCTATTATTTTATCATCCACCAAAACGGTAATCCCTCCTACTGAGTTTCCAAAGGTGTCTTCAGTGTGAATATGAATAGGACATGCATTTGCTGAGAAAACTCCAGCCAATAACATAAAAATAACATTTAATTTAATTGTCAAACTACTTTTATTTAAACTGATTATAAATTATATTTGCCAGTGCAAAAGTATTTTAATACTTATAGATGTACTTATGAGAGTGGAAGTATTAATTATGAATATAGAAGTATAGTAAATGGCATTTAAAATTGATTCAGATGATTTTGCAAATTTCCTTGAACGGGATCAAAACAGCAAGAATAACGGTTCTAAAAACATAAATGAGGATGAAAAGGATATAAAATTTGTAACGCCAAAAGGTGATATTTTATACCATGAGAATACTATTTCGGAGCATCTTTCTATACTTCAGGGAAAATATCAATTACATGATGACGTTGCAATTTCGGGACATGGCGACTCATTTATTTTAGAAATGCATTTTAATATCTCAAATCAGGGAATTGCTTATAAAACCCCAACTGCAGGCAAAGATTTTATTTCAGCTATGTCAGGCAATATCTCTTTTCTGTCTGCAGAAGACAACAAAGCTAAAATAGGTTTCAAAAAAGACATTATTTACAATACTTTTGACGTTCATCTTCCTTTGGATGTACTAATAAAATATGAAGGAGAATCCAAAGCAATGGACAATTTCCTTAATAATATCCAGAAAGATATCAGTTCTACAATTGCACAGGGAGAAGTTAAAATAAGTGCTAAAATATTTGGCGTTATGCAGGATATCAAAAATTGTTTCTACAAAGGGTTAACCCGAAAAATTTATATGGAATCTAAAATTTATGAGCTTATTGCCTTAACGCATTACAGCTTAGATAACGATAAAGAAACAGTTAATTTAGCAGGTAATGATGTTGAAAAAATAAAATTTGCTGCGCAACTCATTAGAGAAAACATTGACCATCCGTTTACTATAATTGAACTTGCCAGAAAAGTAGGTGTCAACCAAACCAAACTAAAAGATGGTTTTAAATCGGTTTTTGGAGATACTGTTTTTGGATATCTTCAGGAAATCAGAATGACTAAGGCTCGTCATTATTTATCAGACACAACCCTTTCAATTCAGGAAATAAGCCATCTTTCAGGCTATCAGAATGTTTCTAATTTTAGTATTGCATTTAAAAGAATATTTGGTTATCCTCCTACAAAATTGCGAATGAAAATTTCCTAAATTCTCTCATCCCTAAAAATTACAAGTACAGCTGGAATAAGAAAAGATATGGAAGTCCGGGAATTGCAAGAGAACTTAAAGCCTCCGGTTTTCATGCATCAGAAAAACTGATCAGGAAACAGATGAAGCAGGTCCTGCAAAAGAACGGCTCCATGTTTTCTGGCAGTTAGTCTGTTTGATTATCCGGCACCAGAGTCCCGGTCGAAGTGGTAAGTTTGTTGCTTTCCATCCCAATGGAGAAAATTTTTGAACTGCCGTATCAAAAAAGGGAACAGCAAGCCATTCCCTTTAAACAATAATTAATTTGATTTAAAGTACCGACTGAAGAATTTCCTTAAGCTTATCGATCTCGCTATTTGTAAGAGGCTGGAGCGGTTTTCTTAAGTGCCCGCTTTCAATTCCCTGTAGCTGAAGACAAGATTTAACAGCGCGAGGAAGTCCTTTTTCAACAATAAAACGAAGCAGATCTATCTGTCTGTAAAAAAGTTCCTGGGCTTTCTTAAAATCGTTATCCTCTACCGCATGAAAAAGTGCAATATTGAGTTCAGGAATCAGATTGGGAGCTGCTGTGCACCAGCCTGTCGCTCCGGCGGCAAATGCAGAAAGCGCTAACGGATTTGAACCATTATAAAAATCAACAGTATCTCCCAATTCCTTTTTAAGATAATGCATTCTTTGTATATCCCCAGTACTTTCCTTAATCATGGTAACATTGGGAATTTCAAGAATTCTTTTCAGAAGTGCTGGTGACATATCAATTCCTGCCGTAGCAGGGTTGTTGTATGCCATTATCGGAATAGAAATTTGTTTGGCCACCGCATCATAATGTTTTACAATTTCATCATCACTGAGCTTCCAATAACTCATAGGAATAATCATTACGGCATCAGCACCCGCCTTTTCAGCTGTTTTTGCATGATAAATAGTTTTTTCAGTTGTCAAATTTGAAACCCCCACTAATATTGGAACTCTCCCTTTATTTTGCTTTACGGTAGCCTCTGTTACCGCCTCCTTTTCATCATCATTGAGATAAGGCATCACACCAGTACTGCCTAAGGGTGCAACAGCATGTGATCCTGACACAATCAGCCGTTCCAGCAATTGCTTGTAAAGCGTAATGTTAACTTTTTCATTCTCATCAAACGGTGTGATCGGATAGGCAATAATGCCTTTAAATAGTGTATCTTTCATCTGCTAAAATTTTTTTATAAATCTCTTCCTTCTTCTTCTCGTAATGCTACTCCTAAATTCTGCAGCTGCGGTGCATTTTCTGTGGCTATATATTTTGCGCTTTGAGTATCACTTAAATTTTGATGCCTGTGCCATGTCCATGCCGGAATGTAAACTGCATCGCCTGCTGTCCACTCTACTTTTTGATCTTCAATTTCAGTAAATCCGCTACCTTCAATCACATACAAAAGTGTTTCATAGGTATGCCTGTGTCTGTTGGTTAGCTGTCCCGGCAGTAAACCGCCAATAGTCATGCTCACATTCTTGCTGGGAAGGTCAACAAAAAATACAGGATGTTTTCTTTCTGTTGAAAATTGATTGTGCTCTCCTGCATTTTCAACATTTTTATGAATTAATTTATCAGGTATTACAAAACTTGGCCGTGCATAAGTCTGATGAAAATCTTTTGACGAGAATTTTTTTTCTTTCGTTTCCATGTCTAATTAATTTAAGTTCTTGCATTATTGCATAACAAATTTATCGTAACTTTGGTCTGCCGATATAACACAGTTTTAATATAAACAGCTAGTCCAGATGCTTAGACCTTGGCAACTTGAAATTCATTTAGATAAAAAGTCAGACAAAGCGCTCTATCTGCAGATTGCCGATGCTATCATTAATGCAGTAAAATCCGGAAAATTATCCAGCGGAAATGCCCTGCCTGGAAGCCGTCAGCTTGCGGGACTTTTGTCTGTGAACCGCAATACGATAATCGAAGCATTAGATGTTCTTATTGCTGAAGGCTGGCTCGTTACAGTTGATCGAAAAGGAACTTTTATAGCCGATTTGCTGCCTGAAACTACCTCAGAAACGCACATCCTGCCCCATATAACTACAGCATCTGAAAAACTGAAACCGCATCTGGTGTTTGATGATGGTTTTCCCGACAGTCGGCTTGCCCCAATGAATGATCTGGCAAGGGCTTACAGGGAAATATTCAACAGGAAATCACGATGGCAGATTATGGGCTACAGTAACGAATTAGGCAATATGGATTTTAGAAAAGCCATTGTACAGATGCTTAATTTTAAAAGAGGAATGAATGTATCACTAGAGCAGATCTGTATAACTCGCGGGAGCCAGATGGCAATGTATCTGGCGGCACACTGCCTGCTTTCAAAAGGAGATTTTGTTATCATTGAAAACCCCGGTTACAAACCTGCCTGGGAAGCCTTTGAAAATGCAGGTGCGTCACTGCTTCCGGTCAATGTCGCCTCAGATGGTCCTGATCTGAACCAGGTGGAAGATTACCTGAAAACACACAGTAGTATTAAAGCAATTTATGTAACGCCGCACCATCACTTTCCTACCACAGTTACCATGAGTCTCAAGAAAAGATTAAGGCTTATTGAATTGTCCAATAAGTACGGCTTTACCATAATTGAAGACGATTATGACAATGAATTCCATTTTGGACAAAGACCTATACTTCCCATTTCAAGTTACGAAAGTGCCAAACATTTTGTCTATATAGGAACTTTAAGCAAAATTGTAGCTCCAGCACTGCGAATTGGCTACGTAGCGAGTTCACCTGAAAACATTCAAAAAATGGCTAAACATCGAAAAATTATTGATGTTCAAGGCGATAACATTATGGAAGAAGCTGTTCTGAATCTTATCAATGAAGGAAAAATTAAAAGACACCTCAAAAAAACAAACCTTATTTATAAAGCAAAAAGAGATTATTTTGAAAGCCTCTGCAGACTGCACCTTAGCGATAAGGCAACTTTTGTCAAACCTGAAGGAGGTCTGGCATTTTGGATAGTGCCCAGTAAAATTATTGATGCCGATTTTCTCTGCAGCGAACTTTTGAAGAGAGGAATAAAAATAATGCATCCTGAAAAATTTAGTTTCGACAGTATTGTAAGCGGATTTCGTCTGGGATATGCTTCTTTGACAGAGCAGCAAATGGAAGAAGGAATCACAGCACTTTCTTTGTATCTATAAGCGTACAGGCTTATGGTCTGCGCAGTCCAGTCTAATATCGTCCGTTTTTAATCTGATTTGCAAGAGTCTGCAGTAATTGATGTCATTTTCCTGTTGAAAATAACCGCACATACTGCAGCTGTTCTGAGCACTTATAAGCTGCAAATGATTTAACTGCTGGATCAAAGAGGTGATATTTCTCCATAAAATAATCTTATCGTTTTCAGGTGTTGAAGCTATGATATCATACACAGGATTTATGAAATTTTCAGTCAAATGAACCGCCTGAATCCCTTCAAGAGTCAGTGATATGGTTGAACTTCTTGAATCTTGGGAATGCGGTACTTTGATAATATACTTTCTTTGTTCCAATACTCTTATCGAGTCACTGATCGTAGCTTTTGTCAAGTTAAATTCCTTGGCAAGGTAGCTCACTGTTGCTTTGTTTGCAGAATGGTATTTTATAAAAATCAAAAGCTGGATCTGAATCGGACTCAAATCATTATTTTTTGCATTTTCCCACAGCAAAACCCTGAAAACCTGAGACAGGCGTTCAAAACCTGCCGTAATTTTCGCATCCAGACTGTCATTGTGTATTTCTAAATTGAAGATATTTTTCATACTATATCAAAAAAATAGACTGAAAGCCCAACACTTTCAGTCTATAAATTAATAATCCTTTAAGTGAATTATCAGTAACAGCCTTCCATTTCAATGATTGAAAAGCCATTTTTCAGTATTTGATTCTCTACATCTTCAGGTGCTTTGTCGATATGGCAAAATTGGCACTCTTCTGAAGTAAGAGGCTGGCCTTCCTGCGCAACTGATTTCAGGTAGGTTTTTCCGTATTCAAATATCTTTTCTGCATCAACTGTATTCTCATCAACAAGAATATCAAAGTGCATAATTTTTCCATCTTTTCGGGCTACGTAAGTATCCCATACAGCTACTTTCATAATTTATATTTCAGTTTTAGATATTGTATTCTAAGACAATAATAACCTCTTTACAAAAAGCAAAGAGGCTGTTAAGTTTAACCAATAACATCCGCGATTGATGCTCCAAAATTAATGTGAAGAACATTTCCGTTTGGAGTTACTAAAGCAGGAACAGATTGCAATCCCGCTTTTTGGGCTTCATGAATTCTTGATTTATTCTCGCCAAGATTCACAACCTCTACATCAGCAGGATTAATTAAATTTAAAATGTCTTGTTCCGCGCTCACGCATACTGGACAGCCTGCGTGATAAAAAATTGATTTGCTCATTTTGATCTGTTTTTAATTGGACTTAATTGTCAGGACAAAATTAGTTAGGATACCTAACTATCAAATAATCCAGTTTTATCATTTATGCGCGGTTACTGGTCCAGTTACATTTAAATGAGGCAATTAAAAACTTCCAATAAAATGGTAGTTATTTTAAAATACAAATCGTGTTACTGAAATACTCTTAAAAATAGAGATCTTAAAAAATATAATCGGTGCTTAGAAAATTAGAATCGTGATCCCTCACAATCGAATTAAATAATTTTTTGTTGGCATCAGTAGATTTCGTCGCCACCAGAGAACGGATTGAAAATGAACGCAGAGCATCAGATATTGACAAAGTTCCCTCAGCACTGTCTTTTCGTCCTGTAAAAGGAAATACGTCAGGTCCTCGCTGCGATTGACAATTGATATTTACTCTGCTTACCAGGTTTACGAAAGGATCAATCAGGCTTGCCACCTCATTTGGATCTTCGCTAAAGATACTCACCTGCATACCATGAGATGCATTGATTTGATATTCGATAGGCTCATCAATGGAATCGAACGGCACGATTGGAATTATGGGTCCAAACTGCTCCTCGTGATACAATTTCATTTTATCGTTGACAGGATATACAACGGCAGGAAAAACGAAAGATTGATTAGTATACCCGCCATTTTCATTTACGATTTTTGCTCCCTTAGCCAGAGCATCATCAAGACATGCTTTAAGATAAACCGGTTTATCAAATTCAGGAAGAGGCGTTATTTTTACATCCTTGTCCCAAGGAAGACCGGGTTTTAAAGCCGATACCGCAGCACTTATTCTTTTAACGAATTCGTCTGCTATTTCTTTCTGCACAAAAATTAATTTGAGCGCCGTACAACGCTGTCCATTAAAAGATAACGATCCAAGCATGCATTCATTAACAGCAACATCCAAATCTGCATGTTTGGTTACTATAGCTGCATTTTTTGCATCAAGACTTAATATTGATCTTAGCCTGTTGGCTTTGGGATGCAATTTTTTCAGACCGTTTGCTACCTTGCTGGATCCAATAAATGCCAGCACATTTACTTTTCCGCTTTCCATCAAAGGAGAAATAATCTCAGCTCCTCTTCCATAAAGCGTATTAACTGTTCCGGGAGGGAAAGCTTCCTTAAACGCATTAAGGAGTGGATAATGAGCCAAAACACCATGTTTAGGAAGCTTAAATAAAATGGTATTGCCCATGATAAGCGCCGGAATCAATGTTGTGAAAATTTCATTAAGGGGATAATTAAAAGGTCCCATACTAAGTACAACACCAAGGGATGATCTTCTGATCTGAGCTAGAATTCCTTCTGATTCTTCAAACCTTGAAGACTGTCTGTCCAAATCTTTTAAGGCATCAATAGTGGCATTGATATATTCCACAGTCCTGTCAAATTCTTTTGTTGAATCCGGAAGGCTTTTTCCAATTTCCCACATCAGCAGTTTGATCACAAGATCACGCTGCTGGATCATAAGATATACAAACTTCTGCATACATTTTATCCTGTCTTCTACTCCCATAGTCGGCCAGGCTCCCTGCCCGTTATCATATGCGGCGACTGCGGCATCCAGACATTCTAAAGCCTCCTTCACTGAAATATTAGGTATTGTACCGAGCAGCTTGCGTTTTGTTTCCTGTCCATCCTTTATAAATATTGGAGAATAAACTTCCGAACAGCTTCCATTCCATGAAATCAGTTCACCATTTAAAAGATATTCACGTTGATGAATCTCTTCGATTTTAAACTGTTCAGGTATTAGACCTTCTTCCAAAAACATAGTATCAATAGTATTCAAATCGACTTTTAGATTTTCCATAATTAAATATTTTAGTTTAACTAAATTAAATTTAAGCAAAAATTTACTGTAAGCAATTGTTGCTATTTTTATATTGAATCGGTGTTGTTATAAGAACTGCATCTATCAAAGGCCTTTGGAACACCATATTTAAAAAGATAAGTACTAAAAAGACAATTGATTTTTTCATAATTGATATGGTTTAATGTTACTTGCCAAAAGAAACCAATTTATTTGCCACGGCAAGACATGCTATTAAATCATGGCTTTTGAAGTATTGTACTGCAAAAAATTATTGTATTTGCCAAATTAAATTTCGATTTAATGAAATTCGCAAAACTAGAATTACACTTAAGAACTAAAAAATATTTTTTTTAACACTATTTATTGAGCATTTAGCTTTTCAGTAAATTTGATATCCTATCCATACTCATAGATTTAACCAATATCAACAGAATATGAAAATTTCACCCTCCAATTCTATTTTACTTGTCATTGACGTACATGAAAGATTGCTCCCAAAAATTCACGAAAAAGAGGAAGTTCTGAAAAATGCGATTTGGGCAATAAATTTGGCAAAAGCAGTTGGCTTCCTAATGTTTTGACAGAGCATTGTACTGAAAAAATTGGAACGACCCCAGCTATAATAAGAGACGAATTTCAAGAAAAAGATATTGTAACAAAAGTCTATTTTTCTGCTGTTTCCGAGGGTAATCTTTTGAATGTTTTTCAAAAAGAAAGAAAACAGATTATTGTGACCGGAGCCGAAGCGCACATTTGCGTCCAGCAGACCGTATTAGATCTTTTAGAATTAACTAAAAGTCCTGCAAAATTAGGACAACAAATATTCTAATTTAGTTTTTAATATATTCTCATTTTGATACCCAAAGTATAGCGCTAAGATTTGATATTTGTCATCGAAAATGATGAACGACGGAGTTCCTTGTAATTGATTGAGTGTAAATGTTTCTGCTATCAGAGGTACTTCAGCGTAATATGATTTTATTTTTAACACTACAATTTCTTTTTCGCTTTCGGAAAAATTTTTAAAATTAGGAATGGCATTACAAATTAATTCAATCTTATTTGAGTTAATTAATTGCTCAGAAGTTGTAATAGTATCAAAAGCTATTGGAAAGTTTGGAATATCTAAATAGTTAGAAAGTCCAAAATTTGTATTGTAATATTTTTTGGTTTCTCCAACTAATGTACCGTTTTCTAATAATAGTTTTAAGTTTGCTTTGTTATTATATTCAAAGTCTTCAAAAGCAGTACCTACTCCAATAAAGCCGACGTTATCCATAAATGATTTGTAAAGATGATTCATCATAGGAATGCCATATATAAAACATCCCGGACAATTTACTTGAAATACAAACGCTATATTTACCTTATTTACTTCGAATTTCCCTTGAAGTAATTCCTGAATATTGAGATGAAATTTTGACATGGCGAGATTAATTACGTATGTTGTTAAATTCTCGATTTTATAAATTTGATTTATAATTACAGTACAAAAGTAGTCAGGATTACGAACTTCTTAATAGGCCAGTTTTTACAATAATTCCTGTTTTCTGGTTTTTAATTATATTCTCTCAATGGCTTTTTGAAAATTTTCGAACATAAATGACTTAGGAGGTTTCCATTTTTTTGGAGATAAGAGTTGAGAGTATTTTTCTTTTATAAGCTTTTCAACTTTTTCATAAAAACAGGAAAGACTTCATTTATTTCATCAAAAAGCGGATTCTTTCGGTGTTTCAGTTTTATTTCTCCAAATAATTTTAACCCTAACGCAAATTGTGTCGCTTCAGATTCATTGTCAAATAAGTTTTTAGTTTTCATTCTTTCAATGATGCTAAAAATTTCATCGTGATTTTCAAATTCTATTCCAAGTTCTTTTACAGGCATAGTTTCGCCATTTGCGTATTCTTTTAAACTTAATGTCAGATAATATTTGTTCAATCTTTTTTCCATGTGGTATTTATTATAATTATTTAAGCCATTTTTCGACTATGGTTTTAAATGCTTCTTTGTATTGTTCGCCAACTGTAATTTCAGTTTTTCCAATAAAAATAGAGTTTTTGCTAATGGCATTTATTTTGTCAAGCGACACAATATAGGAACGATGAATCCTCATAAATTTTGTGGATGGTAATTTTTCTTCTAAAGACTTCAATGATATAAGCGAAAGGACTGTTTTTTGAGAATCAATAAGATGTACTTTAACGTAGTCTTTTAAACTTTCGATATACAAAACATCTTTTAGAGAAATCCGTACCCATTGATATTCTACTTTTAAGAAAAAAAACTCATCATCTGCTGCAGTGATGGGCTGGTAATGATTTGAAGATTCTTCAGTTATTTGCAGCACCTTATTAGCAGCGCGTAAAAACTCTTCATAGCTAAAAGGTTTTAAAAGATAATCGACTGCATTTACTTTATAGCCTTCAATTGCATAATGATTGTAAGCAGTTGTAAATATAATTTTTGGAGCTGGTCCAGGCTGTTCCTGTAGCAGTCTGGCCAACTCCATTCCTGTTAAATTTGGCATATTAATGTCCAGAAAAACAAGATCCGGCTGTTTCTCTTTAATTATAGTCATGGCTTCAACCGCATTATCGCAGCTGGCACTCAATTCTAAAAAAGGTGTCTGATCAATAAAGGTTTGAACCAATTTTAATGCTAATGGTTCATCATCGACTGCTATACATTTTAATACTGTCATTATTGTAAAGTTATTTGCAGTTTGACATTGTACTTTCCATTTTTACTTATTCCGGCGACTAACGAATGTTTATGCGGATAAATTAAGTGCAGTCTGCGTTTCGTATTGGTTAATCCAATTCCGCCTTCCTCTGTACTGGAAGTTTTTTCGAAATAAGTGTTTTCTACTTCAAATTCAAGATTACTTCCATTTTGGCTTAGTGAAATATGAATTTCGCTTTTATCAGTAGCATGAATACCGTGTTTAAAAGCATTTTCTACTAAAGGTAATAATAACATCGGAACAATTGGATAATCGTGTATTTTTTCCGGAATATCGGTTGTAATGGTCAGTTTGCTGTTGGCACGCAGTTTCATCAAAGCAATAAAATCTCTCATAAATTCAGCTTCTTTGAGCAATGTTGTTGTTTCTTCTGTACTGTAAAGCAGATATCTCATCATACGGCTTAAGGTATGAAGTGCATTTCTGGAATCTTCAATGTTAGTATAAGTAAGAGAGTAAATACTATTTAATGAATTGAAGAAAAAATGCGGATTAATCTGCGCTTTTAGCATTGCCAATTCTGCCACTGTTTTATCCTGTTCCAGCTTTTGCTTGTGTTGTGCTGCTTTCTGCCAATATTGAAGCATCGACCAGCTCGTACTGATTCCTAAAACCAATAAGGTAAGCATGAGTACATAATTATCAAAATAAGGATTTCTATATTTTTTAAATCCTAAAACCTCACTGACTTTAATATGAACATCTGTTTCTGAAGTGTAAAAATAGGCAATGAGCTGCATTACAAAAATGGTAAGGAAAGCCCAAATTAAAAACGGAGATGTATTATCTTTTATAATGGTTTTTGGGACTATGATTTTAGCATTAGAATAAAAAAGAATTATTAATAAAACTAAGATAATCATCTGCCAAAGCCAAAACACAGATGGCAGCACTACATTCCAGGTTATTGGAATGTAAAATAACATAATAAAGCCCAATAACAGCCAGCTCAAAATGTGTAATCCGGTAAATAAATAAGGTCTAAATAAGTTCGTGGACATTATAATTTATGTTTATTAATGACAATATTACATTTTATTTGAATGCAATTTTGAACCAATCGCCAAAGAGAGTTTTACACTCCATAAAAACCACATTACAGCCGACGAGTACATCAATTAAACACTTGTTTAATTTTTAAAAAAAATCCATCGGCTGTAAGGTTATTTCTGTCGATTCTCTTTTGCTCTTCGTCTATTAGATATTTTTTGCATGTACTATTTTGCTTCTTTTGCTTCTTATTTAATAGATAATTTCACATTTTTCACAATGAATAAGCAATCATTTTTAAGCATTTTAGCAGCATCACTTCTTATCGCATCCTGCGGTAAAGATGATAAATCTGCTCAGGCTGGCGGTGCTCCACAAGTTAAAGAGTATAAAACGCTGACTTTAGAACCTAAATCAGCGACTCTATATACTGATTTTCCGGCAACTATTCAGGGACAGCAAAATATAGAAATTCGTCCAAGGGTTGAAGGTTATATCGATAAGATTTTTGTAGATGAAGGCGCTGTTGTAAAAGTGGGACAGCCTTTGTTTAAAATCAGCGCTCCCGAATATGAGCAGGAAGTCAGAACTGCATCAGCAAGTATCAAAAGCGCACAGGCATCTGTAAGTGCTGCAAAATTGGCTGTAAACAAAGTAAAACCTTTGGTTGAAAAAGGAATCATCAGCAAATATGATTTAGAATCTGCACAATATAATTATGAATCGGCCATGGCTACTTTAGCGCAGGCGAATGCAGCTTTGGTAAACGCAAAAACCAATTTAGGATATACCACCGTAACAAGTCCGGTTAATGGAGTTGTTGGTTCAATTCCATTTCGTTTAGGAAGTTTGGTAAGTTCAAACACGGCTGATCCTTTAACCACAGTTTCAAGCATTGGCAATGTATATGCTTATTTTGCTTTGAATGAAAAAATGCTTTTGAACTTTACACAAAGTGGAAAACCGGGAAATACATTGGCACAAAAAATCAAGAATATGCCAGAAGTTTCATTACTGCTTTCAGATGGTTCTTTATATCCTGAAAAAGGAAGAATTGAAACAGTAAACGGGTTAATTAATACAGAAACGGGTTCGGTAACTTTTAGAGCACGTTTCGGAAATCCAAAAAGTATTATCAGAAGCGGAAGCAGTACTACAGTACGAATTCCGAATGAAGTTAAAGAAGAAATATTAATTCCGCAAAGTGCAACATTTGAACTTCAGGATAAGATTTTTGCTGTTACAGTCGGAAAAGACGGAAAGACAAAAAATGTTAATATCACTATACTTGATAACTCTGCAGGGAATTATTATGTGGTTACAAGCGGTCTAAAAGCAGGAGATCAAATCGTATTAGAAGGAGTAGCTTCTTTAAAAGACGGAAGCGAAATCAAACCTAAAAATCAGAATTCCGAAGCTGTATATGCTGACTTAAAACAATAAAAAAATGTTTAAAATATTTATAAAAAGACCAGTACTTTCTACAGTAATATCGGTCATCATCGTAATTCTGGGTGTTTTAGGCCTCGTAGAGCTGCCTATTTCACAATATCCTGATATTGCTCCGCCAACCGTAAACGTTTCCGCAAGTTATACTGGTGCTAATGCTGATGTGGTACTGAAAAGTATTGTGATTCCGTTGGAAGAGCAAATTAATGGTGTAGAGAACATGACCTACATGACTTCTACAGCAACAAATGATGGAAATGCCTCAATTAAAATTTTCTTTAAAGTAGGAACAAATCCTGATTTAGCGGCGGTAAACGTTCAGAACAGGGTTTCAAGAGCTACGAGTTTATTGCCGGTAGAGGTAACTCAGGCGGGTGTAACGGTAACGAAGAGCCAGAGCAGTAACTTGTTGATTTTCTCTTTGTACAGTGATGATAAAGCGTATGATCAGACTTTCCTTCAAAACTATGCTAAGATTAACCTTGTTCCCCAAATTCAGCGTGTAGTGGGGGTTGGAGATGTAACTGTTTTTGGTGCCAAAGATTATTCTATGAGAATCTGGCTAAAGCCGGATGTAATGCAGCAGTATAAATTGATTCCGAGCGATATTTCTGCTGCTTTAGCAGAACAAAATATCGAAGCTGCACCAGGTAAATTTGGTGAGAATGGAGATCAGGCGTTTCAATATGTAATTAAATATAAAGGGCGTTTAACAAGCCAAAAGGAATTTGGCGAAATCATCATCAAATCTGTAGGCAACGGACAAATGTTACGACTAAAAGATGTTGCCAAAGTAGAATTGGGGTCTTTAAGTTATGCTTCGACAATTAAAACAAACGGAGTAGAATCTGCGGCAATGGCGATTAGCCAGACTCCGGGATCAAATGCCCGAGATGTAATTAATAATTCTAAAGCACTAATTGAAGAAGCTGCAAAGAGCTTCCCAAAAGGAGTAAAATATACGATTCTTGTTGATGTTAATGAAAATTTAGATGCTTCTATTGAAAAGGTAATTCACACTTTGATTGAAGCTTTTATATTGGTTTTTATCGTTGTATTTATCTTCCTTCAGGACTTTAGATCAACTTTAATTCCGGCGATTGCAGTTCCCGTTGCGATTGTAGGAACTTTTTTCTTCCTGAGTTTATTCGGATTTACAATTAACTTATTGACACTTTTTGCGATGGTTTTGGCCATTGGTATTGTCGTCGATGATGCGATTGTCGTCGTCGAGGCCGTACACGCCAAACTGGATCATGGTTATAAATCGTCTAAGAAAGCAACGATTGATGCGATGGATGAAATTTCCGGAGCGATTATTTCGATTACCCTTGTAATGGCTGCGGTATTTATTCCCGTAACGTTTATTAACGGATCTACTGGGGTTTTCTACAAACAATTCGGTATCACTTTAGCGGTTGCGATTATACTTTCGGCTGTAAATGCCTTGACTTTGAGTCCGGCATTGTGTGCGTTGCTTTTAAAACCACATGCTGACGATCATAAACATAAAAGTTTTATTCAGAGATTCTATACTTCGTTTAACGTTGCTTTTGATAATGTTACAAATAAGTATAAAAGATCTGTTCAGTTTCTGTCTGTAAAAAAATGGATTGTATTAGCATCAATTGTAGTTGCCGGTGCAGCGTTATTTTATATGATGAAAACTACTCCATCTGCTTTCGTTCCTGCGGAAGATCAGGGGACAGTTTTTGCTAACATTAGTTTGCCCCCATCAGCCTCTATGGAACGTTCTGATGTAATTGCCAAGCAAGTAGATAGTATTGCCAAAACTATTCCCGGTGTTAAAAATACACTTCGCATTGTGGGGCAAAACTTTACAGCCGGAGCAGGAAGTGCCTACAGTATGGTTATCGTAAAATTGGTACCATGGGATGAACGTGATCTAAGTGTTAATGACGTAATTGGTCAGCTTTTTGCCAAAACAAGCGGTATTCGTGAAGCTAATATTTTCTTTATTTCGCCACCAACCATTCAGGGATTTGGACAAAGTGGTGGATTCGAATTTCAATTGCAGGATAAAGGAGGGCACTCAACGGCAGAATTCTTTAAAGTGAATACTGATTTTCTGGAAAAATTGTCAAAACGTCCTGAAATACAATATGCAACAACGCCGTTTAACCCAGGTTTTCCTCAATATATGATGGAAATTAATTTGGCTAAAGCCAAGGATGCAGGTGTTCCGGTAAACTCGATTTTATCTACTATGCAAGGTTATTACGGAGGATTGTACGCTTCGAATTTCAATAAATTCGGAAAACAATATCGTGTAATGATACAGGCCTCTCCG
>Ga0247810_10001112_pt1 | contig 18586 bp, 12 predicted proteins | sample UWRJL119311C1_FD_179918 | JGI IMG/M metagenome (GOLD analysis project Ga0247810, IMG submission 179918) | Plant litter microbial communities from Arlington Agricultural Research Station in Wisconsin, United States - UWRJ-L119-311C-1 | ecosystem: Environmental > Terrestrial > Plant litter >...
ATACCACTATTATTAAATTTCATCACGAAGCAATCTGCTGATCCTCCTAATGTTATACTGTGAGCGCCTATGGTAGCGATTGCGTTTGTAGATTCCGTTACTCCTATAATAAATACATTACCAGATGCGTCAGTCGGACAGCTATAACCACGTTCTTGGGCTGTACCCCCACAATAAGTCGCCCATTGACGAACACCTGCAGAATTGAATTTAACTAGGAATCCATCACGATCGCCGCCAATTGCAGGTTGGTACGAGCCGACAGTAGAAATTCCTGTTGTGGAATTCGTGTGTCCAGTAAGATAAATGTTTCCGGATGCATCCGTAGAGCAGGCTTCGCCGTCCTCATAGCCTGAACCTCCATAGTATGTTCCCCATTGTCTAACACCGGCACTATTAAATTTTACTAGGAAACCATCATGAGTTCCTGAGGCGAATCCTGGTTGATGAGAGCCGCCCGATGAGATTCCCGTAGTTGACTCAGTATGCCCGGTAATTACTAGATTTCCCGATGGATCCGTGTCACAATGTTTAGCAATTTCAAAACCGTTTCCTCCATAATAACTTGCCCACAGACGGACCCCTGAAGTGTTAAATTTCACAACGAATACGTCGAAGCTAAATGAAAGTGCTGTCTGATGTGCGCCCACGGTAGCAAGTCCAGTACTATTTGTATAACCAGTTAAGTATATATTACCTGTTGGATCTGTTGCAGAGGTATGTCCATTTTCGTCATTGGTTCCTCCAAAATAAGTGGCCCATACTAACAATCCTGCACCGTTAAATTTCGCCACATAACTATCATTATTATTAATATAGGTCGATTGATATGCTCCTGTAGTTGCTATACCGTTTGCCGAGCTTGTATAACCGGTTAAAAATACATTTCCTGAGTTATCTGTGGAACACCATGAAGCGTCATCTGTTAACGCCCCACCAAAATATGTCCCCCAAACTCTCACTACAGGATCAATTAGAAGCATCACTTCTGGATCATAATTCTCGATCTGATAGCTCACTGTCTTTCCGGAAATAACCCATTTTGCTTTAAGCTGTTTCCCGTTCTGAAAAACTAAAGGCGCGCCTTCTTCAATGGTCCCAAGCGGAGTTTTGATCATCAAGCCGCCCTTTTTGTTCAGGCTGATCTCAGCTCCGGCAATTTCCCATTTGATTTGTTTGTAATCTGCGCCGGGGGCAACGATGTAATCGTATTTCAATGAACCGTTTTTCTCATAATAGTGAAGATCAATATTAGAGTAGATGTTTTTAAAAGTCACACCTGTAAATGTTTTCACGTTCAGTGCGCCATCGGGACAAGTCGGCAGGTAATAATTTGCTGTACCTGCCACAGTTTTGTCTATTACCTTTGTGAAATTGGGATCAGTTCCTAGCCAGTTCATATCTACGCGGTAGATCGTTGTCTGGTCAGCTCTTTTGATTTTTTCCTGAGTTTTAGGATTTTCCTCCTCTTTCCACGAATCTACCCGGCTTAGCTGGTAACTTATTCCGTTACCCTTCAAATGAAAAGCCATATTTCCGGCTGTTCCTGAATATAAAACGTCGGGCCTGGGGTGGTAATTCTGGTCGCTGATCTGACCTTTGTTCTCCGTAAATGCAACTGTTGGTTTCTGTTTCTGAAATCCTGATGGATAGCCGATTCCCCTTCCGGGATCGCCTGCAAACGCACTTATATGAAGTAAAGCAGCGCTCAACATTAGTATTAAAGCTTTCATAGAATTATAGTATTGAGGTTTGTTGAGTTGAGCCTATATTTTATGACAATCGCCTTCTTCAGTAGGTTTACTTGGCGGAAATCCACCTAGCAGAGGAATACGAAATGCCCTTTTTCTGTTTAGAAGATCAATACCGAATTCAGTGAGACGCGTTGGTTTTACCGTATTCTCATTCACCGCCTCAACACTTCCGTCGCTTTTTGTTTTGTAAACTACCTTTGTGTCTACAATGTCATAACCAATGATGATTGCTTTCAGCTTAGTTTCCAAAGGATAGCGCTGACCACCAGCTTCAAATTCCAGATCTGCCCGGTTCATTTCAAAATATTGGGATTTCTCTTTCATATTTGTGGTCGAGAAAATATCTATGTAGCCGTATTTTTTCCCTGTGAATTCTCTGGCAAACTCTTCCTGGGTAAATATTCTTCCCGCGTAGCTGCTGATAGAATAAGGCTCACCCACGTGTACCAGTATCTGAATTTTGTCGTATTCGAAATATTCTTTCTTAATATCGAATGATACGATCAGATCGCTGAAGTTGTAGCACTCCAGGCTAGTGATTTTCGTTGCTCCTTTATTCAGGAAAAATCCCTGTGTGCTTGATTGAGTTGTATCTACAGCGGAAGAGCTTTTTACCTCTATTTGAGAGAAAGCACTAAACGATAATAGAGCAATTGAGATGGTAGTAATAAAGTGTTTTTTCATGTTGACCGGTTATAAATGTTTTGTTGCAGCAAATTTCCCCTCTAATGGTGCAACGGTGGATGCCGTCTGGGAAGTTTTTGTAACATTTGATCAGAATGATCATACGTATCAATAATTTAGTGGCCTGATAAGACTCTATGGAACCAATATTGAACCCGTCAGCTCAAATTAACTGCAAGTGTGAACAACCACCGCTTGATCATAAGGATTTTGTCAGCACCTACCTCGGGCAGGACAAGACAAAAGGCAGGTTTGCAGATGTGACTATCGAACAATGTCTCACATGCAAGCGAAACTGGGTGCGCTACTTTGTGGAATTTGAATCGTTCTCCTCATCAGGAAGATGGTACCGTGGAATTCTGATTGACAGTGATGTCAACATCACTCCTGAAAATGCTGTTTCTTACCTCGAAAGCCTAGACTGGTATATAAAGGGAGGCTCCTATTTTTCTACAACAGGTATAACTGGTAGCGGACAAGTGTTTGTCGATGCATAACTTTAATTGATGCGAAAATTCTCCTGTATATTCTTTTTGCTTATCGGGCTGTGTCCTTTAACTTCCCTTACGCAGCAGTTGATCTTTACGGAGCTGAGCAGCGAAACAGGTCTTCCGTCCCACGAATGCTATAAGATCCTGCAGGATAAACAGGGATATATCTGGTTCAGCACCGATAATGGCCTATGCAGGTACAGCAATGGTAAACTGAAAATATTCGACGAAAAAAACGGCTTGCCGGAAGAGAGTGTTTATAATATCACTGAAGATCAGTCGGGCACACTTTGGTTTGCTACTTCCGATAACAGGATCCTTTATTACGATAAGGGGAAATTAGCAGAGGCGTCATTCAGTAAAGAATACAGCAAACCGGGACAGGGAGAATGGGCGCATCCAATTCCTATGATGCTCGATATGTCAAAGCCTGGTTACGCATACATCGCAAATTCATATTACGCTGCCGAAATCAATATAAAAGCAAACAGGTTAAACCTCATCCCGAGGACGAATCCTGAAGCTTCAATGACATTTCTGAAATTTGCAGGACACTCGTTTATTCCCCAAAACCTCATCAATACCAAAAGCAGGATCGTTCAAATTGTCCTGAAAAACAATTATAAAAGTGAAGTCATTTCCTTTCCGGATATGAATGTTAAAAATCCGATTCACTGGAATACTCCAACGGCTTTTGTCGGCAACACAGACTTTATCGGGATAAGCAATAAGCTTTTAAAGGTCAACTCCGACTTAAGCCATTCCGAAATAGAGCTCCCGGGAAGAATTATCAGCATTTATACCGATAGGTCCAATGGTTTATGGGTTGGAGTTGAAAAGAACGGTGTGTTTTACTATCCGGATATTACCACCATGAAGTTGGGTCACAGAAGTCTGGCAGGGTTTTCCGTTACTGGCATTTGCGAAGATAATGAGCGGGGAATCTGGTGCACAACACTTGAAAAAGGTGTGTTTTACAGCAGGAACAAAAACCTGATCTCTTACGCCGGATTAAGTCAACTGGACAAAAACCTCACACTTCTCGAGTTCTTTAACGGAAACCTGTTCGCGTCTTCTTCAACTTCGCTTATCTATACCTGGAGAAATGGGGAATTAAACTCTTACAACTTTGAGTTTAATAAGTCAGGCTATTATGACATTCTCAAGGAAGATAACGGATGGCTGCTGGCGGGAAAAGAAATTATAGTCAGAACCAGTTTTGATTTTTCAAAAGTTCAGGAAGTATTGCAAAAGCCGTATCACGGGGTTGCAGGGAATGAGCTCGCAAAAGTTGGTAAGCGCACTTTTGCTATTCTGGGAAAGAATCTTCGGGAAGTCAACGAAACAAACTTCACTACTTTACATACCTATTTTACCGGGTTCACAGTAGTAACGATGATTGCCGGCGATGGAAATAATTTGCTGCTGGGAGGGAATCAGGGACTTTATGAATTTGATATAATAACTGGTAAGTCAAGGAAAATTCAAGGTATTCCAAAAAGCATAAAGCGGATTATCAGAACGAGATCCGGCCGTGTCTGGATCGCTACAAAAAACGACGGAATCTTCTGGCTGGATGGAAGGAAGGTAACAAACGCAGGCAGTCAGCTAAAGCTAAAAACGAATTTGTTTTATGATCTCACCGAAGATGAGCAGGGAAATGTCTATGCTGCAAGTAATCTCGGACTTTATTCATTCATTGCTGGTAATACCGGTTACCAAACCATGGTATACGGCATATCACATGGCTTGCTTTCCAATGAAGTGTTTAAGGTAGCTGCTGATAACGATCACCTTTGGTTCTCAACTTTCGAGGGGCTTTTTAGTCTTCCGCTGAAAGTGAGCTCTTTCAACAATGTTTCTCCTGCAATTCATTTTAATAGGCTTTTAATAAACGGAAAGTCTGAAAAAGCTGATCGTAATACTTTCGAAACATCCTATAACAGGAACGATCTGAGCCTTTTGTTTGATATTCTCACATTCAAAAACGGTAGTGAAACAAAGCTCGAATATCAGCTCGAAAGCAAGAATGAACTAATAACAGCACGACTTACAGGAAATCAGGTCTTATTGCAAAATCTTGCGCCTGGCTCTTATAAGCTTTCGGTGTACGCCATCAACAACGATGGAGTTAGAAGTGCAGCGCCTGAAGTTTTTCAGTTTAAGATAGAGCCTCCATTCTGGTTAACATGGTGGTTTATTGTTCTCGCGATTGTAGTAGGAGCAACCATACTCGTATTTGTTATTCGGGTGATTGTTCTTGGCGTCCGCAAGAGCGAAGAAGCAAAAACATTGGTCAACAAGCTTCTGGCAGAATATCAGATCACCGCTTTGCAGGCCCAGATGAATCCTCATTTTATTTTCAATGCCATTAACACCATTCAGGGCTACATTCTCGAAAAGAACGAAGAAGAAGCTTATGACTACCTGGCAAAATTTGGGCAATTGATACGAATGGTGCTGCACCATTCACAGGAAAAATCATTACTTCTGGAAGACGAGCTGGAAGTTTTGAACCTCTATATCGAACTGGAACAGCTGCGTTTCGACAATTGTTTTGACTTCGAATTAAAGGTGTCTGATGAAGTTGATCAGTCTGCTGTGTATCTTCCCGGAATGCTTTTGCAGCCTTATGTAGAAAATGCGATCTGGCATGGGATTGTCAATCTTGAGGGAGAGAAAAGAGGAAAACTCAAAATAGAAATATGGAAGGAAGAAGGCATCTTAGTTGTAAGCGTCACAGATAACGGAATAGGAAGGGAAAGAGCTATGAGCTTCCGGAAAGACCAAAGGCATAAATCTGTCGGTATGCAGCTCACCGGACAAAGGTTGAAAGTGATGAACCAGCTTCATGGTTATGAAACGGCAAGCGTTGAAGTAACTGACCTTTTTGAAGAAAACCAGGAGCCTGCAGGAACGGAAGTTAAGATTCGGATACCAGTAAATATTGAAGTATGATCAGGGGAATTAGCGCAATTATAGTTGATGACGAATCGAAGAGCAGAAGTGTTTTGCGGTCGCTTCTTTCGAGATGTTGTCCTGATATCATCGTCATTGGAGAGGCAGGTAATGCAAATGAAGCTTACGACCTAATCTCCAGGTTGAATCCGCAATTAGTTTTTCTCGATATCCAGATGCCACGCGCCGACGGTTTCAGTCTGCTGAGACGATTTGAGGAAGTTCCCTTCGAGCTTATCTTCGTGACAAGCTTCGATCAATATGCCATCGCAGCCATCAAATTCAGCGCACTTGACTATTTGCTTAAGCCTGTAGTGGTTAAAGATCTTACGGCAGCTGTTAAAAAGGCAGGCGAACGAATTTATGGGAAAAGGGCAAATAGAATCCAGATAATTAATCTTTTAAAGAGTATTGACAACGAGCCTGAAACACACCATATCGCGATTCATAAGGCAGATTCCGTTCGCTTATTAGAGGAAACTTCCATTATCTCCATCGTTATCGAAGGGCATTACTCCACTATCTCCACAGATTCGGGAGAAAAGTTTACTACAGCAAGAAGCCTGCGCGATTTCGAAGACTATTTCGGGGAGCGCTCAACCTTTGTGAAAATAGCACGGAGCAAAATGATAAACACCAAGAAAATGGTAGGCTACAGTAAGGGCGATCCATGCATAATTGAGATGATGAACGGGGAAGTGTTTGAGGTTTCCCGAAGAAAAAAAGTGGAGGTTCTGGCAATGTTTAACAGGGTTTAGATATTCTTGTCACAAACGATTATATCTTACTATACTATATCCTTCCCGCGTTCCTTTCTTGATACTTAGATCTTCCAGAATTTCCGTTTGGATAAAATCCACTATTCGAATTCGATTGATCGTTTCCTGTTCTTTTCCCTTGATCTTATGATCAGTGCATTCTTTAAATTTAAGTGCGTCACTTCTTCGTTCACCATCAGCGCATGGAATACATTGTTCATGTGTTTTCTCGATGTGTAACAGCTCGGTTTGTTGTGCTTTCCTCACAGGGAGCTTTTGTAGTTCATCCCAATCTGATTTTGTACATTTGATCCCAGTATAATACTTCAAAGGTTTGTACACTGTTTTTTACTTGTTTACATCGTATTCTTTGTAACCATAGTTGAGAACAGCAAGCACAGGAACTTTACCGGAAACGCCGGTTTTAAGTGTGTAATTGATTTTTAATTCATGATTCGTTGGTTCTAATGTATGGAGTTGAAACCATACACCGGGCATTAAAAAGGGTAGGGAAATTGGGGTTTTACAGCCCAATTCTTCAAAATCCTTTAACTTTGATTAAGTTACAAATCCCGTGTAACTGAGCAATAGCAACGAGTACAGAATTAATTCAATTTATTCCTGTGCTCACTCTTACAACCTTTGTGGTGAATGCCTAAACTTGCAAAAAAGAAGCGATCATGAAAAAAGCGATTCAAATTCCCGGAGCTCCGGCGCCTATTGGCCCATACAGCCAGGCAATCGTTCAGAACGGCACGGTTTACGTCAGCGGACAGATTCCTTTGAACGCATTTACCGGCGAGCTGGAAATCGCAACGATCGAAGAAGCAACGCACCGGGTGCTCAAAAACATCGAGCTTTTGCTGAAAGAAGCCGGTCTTGACCTCACCCATATTGTGAAGTGCAGCATTTTTATGACCGACCTCGGACAATTTGCCGAGATGAATGCCGTTTATGGTTCTTATTTCCCCGGTGTTCCGCCCGCTCGTGAAACGGTACAGGTTGTGAAGCTTCCTATGAACGTTCCGATCGAGATTTCGTGCATCGCTATTGCTTAAATGACTAGTACAACGCCCAAAATAGCTGTCATCATTGTGAATTACAATGTGACCTTCTTCCTGGAGCAGTGCCTGAACTCGGTTGCAAAAGCCATGGAACAGGAACCTGCCGAGGTTTGGGTAGTGGATAATAATTCGGTCGACGGCTCGGTCGAAATGGTGGCCGCGAAATTCCCGTGGGTAAAGCTCATCGCCAACAAAGACAATAAAGGATTTTCGAAGGCCAACAACCAGGCAATGCTGCTTTCGGAATGTCCGTACCAGCTTTTGCTGAACCCGGATACCGTGGTCGAGGAAGACACGCTGAAGAAAGTCTGCGATTACATGGACGCTCATCCGAAAGTTGGTGGATTGGGCGTCAGGATGGTGGACGGAAAAGGAAAGTTCCTCCCGGAATCCAAGCGCGGATTGCCAACTCCCGCAGTAGCTTTCTACAAGATCTTCGGCATTTCGACCATCTTCCCGAAATCAAAGCGATTCGGACGCTATCACCTCGGTTACCTGAGCGAATTTGAAACCAACGAGATCGAGATCCTGAGCGGCGCCTTCATGCTCATGCGCAAAGAAGCGCTGGATAAAGTCGGTTTGCTGGATGAAGATTTCTTCATGTACGGCGAAGACATCGACCTTTCTTACCGCATCATCAAAGGCGGCTATGCGAATGTTTATTTCCCGGAAACCCGGATCATTCACTACAAGGGAGAAAGTACCAAGAAAAGCAGCGTGAACTACGTTTTCGTGTTCTACCGCGCCATGGTAATTTTTGCCCGGAAACACTTTTCACAGAAGAACGCCCGGTTGTTCTCTTTCCTGATCAACTCCGCGATCTGGTTCCGCGCCGGACTGGCCATTACAACACGCTTTATCCGCAAAGCAACGCTTCCCGTACTCGATGCCGGCTACCTGCTGCTTGGATTATTTGCACTTACGACTTACTGGCACCGGGCAGAGATAGAATTCCCGGAACATGTTACCGGCATTCTCATTTACACGTACACCGCCATCTGGATGCTCAGCATTCTCATGCAGGGCGGCTACGATTCTCCCGTTAAGCTGAAGAAATTCGTACTGGGAACCGTTATCGGAACCGCCGTTATCCTGATGTTTTATGCCCTGCTTCCGAAAGCGTGGCAATTCTCCCGTTTGTATATCCTGATCGGGGCTTCCTGGACCATTAGTTATTACTGGCTCTCGCGGATCTTCCTGCATTTTGCGATCGGTAAGCAATTCATCATCAACGGAAGGAAGAATGCGAATTTCGCCATTGTAGGCTCGGAAGAGGAATTTGCGCGTGTCGACCTGATACTGAAGCAGACCCAGCCCAAAGTGGATAAAGTCGTACACGTTTCGGCCGGAACGGAGAAATCCAGGAATGCAGTAGGAACCGTTGCCCAGCTCGACCAGATCACCACGATTCACAAGATCGACGAGATCATTTTCTGCGCGAAAGACACTTCTGCGAACGAGATCATCGAATGGATGACGGCTATCCAGCTTCCGCACATCGACTTTAAGATCGCCCAACCCGACAGCTTGTTCCTGATAGGCAGCAATTCCATCGAAACCGCGGGAGATCTGTATATCATGGACATCAATGCCATTGCACAGCCGGCAAAGAAACGGCAGAAGCGTCTGCTGGACCTGATCATCAGTACGCTGCTGATACTGTCATCGCCAATCGCCATCTGGTTTTTCAGCCATAAAGGGCCTTTTCTTAAAAACATGTTCTCCGTTCTCACAGGGAGAAAAACGCTCGTGGGTTACTCAGCCAGGAATCGCCATAAGAACAGCGAGCTGCCATCCATCAAAAGCGGCATTCTGACACCGAAAGACCGGCTCGGACTCACAGATGAAAACCTGTCGGTGAAGCTTGATCTGCTTTACGCAAGAGAATACGACATCCTGCTCGATATCCGCATCCTTATGCGCTCCTGGAAGAACCTCGACAGAACTCTTTAAACAAACTACAAAGAGACATAGAGAATTGAGGCCTCCGCTCGCTGAGTTTTCTTTCACCACAGATTGCACGGATTTTCACGGAACTTATAGTTGCAGAATTCTGGATGAATTCCTGTGTAATCCGGGAATAAATCGCTACAAACACAACAGAAAATCTATGTTCTCTATGCTCCTATGTGGTAAAAAGATCTCTTAGGTGAAGAAGGCATTTCTTTTTTGGTTACGGCAATCGTTTTTTAATTTATTTTTGTGGCAAATTTTAGAGAACCTTAGCGTTATTATGGCACAGATTGAGATTCGTCTTCCTAAAATGGGAGAAAGCGTAACAGAAGCAACAATCACGAATTGGTTGAAAAATGTTGGTGACACTGTCGCGATGGATGAGCCGCTCGTAGAAGTAGCTACAGACAAAGTAGACAACGAACTTCCTTCTGAAGCAGCGGGTGTTCTGGTAAAACAGTTATTCGAAAAAGACCAGGTTGCCCAGGTTGGTGACGTTATCGCGATCATTTCAACAGACGGCGACAGTGCTCCTGCAGCAGAAGCTCCTAAAGCCGATGCAGTGGCAGCGATCACAGCAACTGTTGAAACGGCCCAGGCAACAGCCAACGGACAGGTTGAATCAGCTCCGCTTGAAAAAAGCGCTAATGGTAAATTCTTCTCGCCGCTTGTTCGCAGTATTGCAGAAAAAGAAGGCGTAACAACTTCCGAGCTCGACCAGCTTAACGGTTCTGGAATGGGCGGACGTGTTACCAAAAAAGACATCGTTTCTTACCTTGATAACAGAGGAAATGCTCCTGTAGCGGCCCCGGCTGCAACTTCTGCTCCGGAATCAGCTCCACAGGCTGCAGCTCCGAAAGCAGCAGCACCGGCAACGGGCGGATCTTCGTTCCTTTCCACTATCAAAGAGCCGATCGTTGTTCCGAATCCGGGAGACGAGATCATCGAAATGGACCGTATGCGCAAGCTTATCGCGGAACACATGGTGATGTCATCGCACGTTTCGCCACACGTTACTTCTTACGTGGAAGCAGACGTTACAAATATCGTGAACTGGAGAAACAAGACTAAAAAAGATTTCGAGAAACGCGAAGGCGAAAACCTTACGTTCACACCGATATTCATGGAAGCGATCGTGAAAGCGATCAAAGACTTCCCGATGATCAACGTTTCCGTTTCGGGAACAACCATCATCAAACGCAAAGACATCAACATCGGAATGGCTACAGCGCTTCCTTCAGGGAACCTGATCGTTCCGGTGATCAAGAATGCAGACCGCATGAACCTGACGGGAATTGCCAAATCGGTGAACCAGCTTGCACGCGCAGCGCGCGACAACAAACTGAAACCGGAAGATATCCAGGGCGGAACTTACACCGTAACGAACGTTGGTACTTTCGGAAACGTAATGGGTACGCCTATCATCAATCAGCCTCAGGTAGCGATCCTGGCTCTCGGAGCTATCCGCAAAGTTCCTGCAGTGATCGAAACACCGGAAGGCGACTTCATCGGGATCCGTCAGAAAATGTTCCTTTCCCACTCTTATGACCACCGTGTGGTGGACGGAGCCCTGGGAGGACAATTCGTTCGCCGTGTAGCCGACTACCTCGAACAATTTGATGTGAATCGCGAATTGTAAAAAAAATATAATTAATTTCGTAAGACCCACATTGTTAATAGTGTGGGTCTTTTTTTTAATCGCATATAAATGAATCGTATAACAACTACTGCAGCCCTGATTCTGCTACCACTATTATCATTTGCGCAATACACACAGGAACAGCTTCAGAACATCCTGAATACTTCTTCCGAACAGCAGCTGCTCGTTGAGAATTCACAGATGCTCCAGGAAGGCTATTTGTACCAGGCAGGCATAGTTGCCGATAAGCTGCTGGAAGCAAATCCGCAGAGCAGCAACTACAATTACCGGAAAGGATTCATCCTGCTTGAAATGAGCAACGATTACGTAAAAGCCCTTCCTTACCTGGAAATTGCCGTAAAAGACGTTGAAAAGAATTACGACATGTTCTCGGCCAATGAGAAAAGCGCTTCCACGGATGCCCTTTACCACCTGGCCCGCTGCTACCATTTGCTCGAAGACATTGACAAGGCAGAAGACTATTACAACAAGTTCATTGCCGTTTCCAATCCGAAGTCGGAATTCGTATTCTTTTCGAAGCTGCGCCTGGAACAGTGCGCCATTGCAAGAAAAGCGATAGCTACTCCAAAAAAAATGCGCCTGCAGAACGTTGGAACATCCGTTAACTCGGCAAAACCGGAATATTCGCCGGTTATTTCCCTGGACGGATCAGCACTTTACTTTACTTCCCGCCGGCCGTGGATCAACGGAGCCAGCGACAAGGGAATTGACCCGCGCTACAATCTCCACCCGGAAGATGTTTATGTTTCTTACCGCGATTTCGACCAGACATGGACAGAGCCGGTTCGCATGGAATTCTGCGATTCAATCCAGAATGAAGCGACACTGGCAGTAAGCTCCGATGAGCGCCGCATTTACCTATACGAAGACACACAGGGTAACGGAGATATTTTTTACTCCGATTTCTCTACCAACCGCTTCCAGGAAGTAGAGCACCTGAATGCACGCGGGGTGAACTCTTCCAGCTGGGAAACGCACTGTACGGTAACACCCGACGGTCTCACCATGTATTTCGTTTCCGACCGTAAAGGCGGTTTCGGAGGCCGCGATATTTACCGCGTGGTAAAGCTTCCCGACGGAGAATGGAGCGCACCCATCAACGTAGGACCGAAAATCAACGGGCCAATGGACGAAGAATCCCCGTTCATCGCAGTTGACAACAAAACACTCTACTTTTCAAGCAACGGCCCTAAAAGCATGGGCGGATTTGACGTATTCGTTTCCGTTCTCGACGAGAATAATGCCTGGTCAGATGCCATTAATCTCGGCTACCCGCTGAATGCAACAGGCGATGATCTTTTTTACACCACAACAGTTGACGGAATGACGGGTTACCTGACATCTTTCCGAAAAGACGGTTATGGCGAAAAAGACATTTACGAAGTTCAGAACGACTACCTGGGCATGAAAAACCTGGCTGTTCTGAAAGGAAAGATCAAAACAGTTGGCAACAAACCAATTCCTGAAGATGTTTCCATCACTCTTCGCTGCACGAACTGTGGCGATGCTTTCGACCGCAAGGTATTTCCGCGTACACGTGACGGCGTTTTCCTGAGCTCGCTCGAGCCTTGCCGCCAGTATGAAATGGTGTTCTCCTACGAAGGAGGCAAAAAAGAATTCTACAAAGAAGCTTTCACCACCGATTGCAAGAAAGAATACGACGAAATCTACCGCGAGATCCTGCTGGACGTAGACAACCAGGAAGTTGTCAATAAAACGGCTTACTACCTGACAGGAACGGTGAAAGATGTGAAAACGAAAGAAGTCGTGAAGGGTGCGAAAGTGAGCATTGCTTACAAAGAAGCAGGCAGAATCGGCGATTTCACCAGCAACGATTCGGGAACATACAAATCGTCTCCGCTGAATGACAAAAAATACGAAGACAAGTTCGAGATCGTTGTGAAGATCGAGAAAGAAGGCTATGTTACGATGACCTACGACATTCCGCTGGAACTCGGACTGGAGCCGAGAATCGACCTGGATGACTACATCACTCCTGCCCTTACACCGGCAGTTGCAGGTACGGATCTTGGCGCAGTAGTAGACATCAATCCGATCTATTTCGACTACAACAAATCGGACATTCGTCCGGATGCGAAGATCGAGCTGGATAAGATCGTGAAAGTGATGAAAGACAATCCGTCGATCCGGATAGAGCTTGGCTCACACACGGATTCACGAGGTAGTGCGGAAGGCAACATGGGCTTATCCGATCGTCGTGCAAAATCCTCTGCTGCTTATATCGTGTCGCAGGGAATTGATGCAAGCCGTATTACAGGAAAAGGCTATGGCGAATCGAGACTGAAAGTTTCCGATACCGCTATCGGTAAAATGAAAACCGATGCTGATAAAGAAGCCGGTCATCAAAATAACCGTAGAACAGAATTCATTGTGAAGTAATTCACACCCCTTACATTTAAAAAGCAGGCTCGGGATGCATCCCGAGCCTGCTTTTTTTTACACACTCACCCAGTCCCTTCTTATTCACGGAATTCCGTAATACTTTTTCGCATTCACATAATTCGGAGATTCGTCTTATTTCGCACCATACAGCAATCGACTTGGCAGATTTGTTTCTCTATTTTCAACCTGCCTGAAGACATTCAACCGAATCGTAGAAAACCAAAACAAGCACTGCATCTGGTATTTCTTTCTTTCAAAATGTATGTTAATTATGAATTTAGTTTCTGGAATTGCTTATATTCAACTGGTTGATTTCAATTTACGAACCCAAAGCTTATGAAAACCCTACTCTGCTCACTGTTCCTTTTATCCAGTGTTTTCAAAGGTTACAGTCAATATTCCGAACAGGATCTCGACGATCTGATTGCTCATTCCTCCAACGAAGAGCTATTGCTGGAAACGTCACAAATGCTCGATGAAGGCTATTATGCCGACGCTGAGAAGCTGGTGGACAAATTGCTGCTCAGCAACGCCGAAAACTGCAATTACAATTACCGCAAAGGCATTATTCTTTCAGAAGCCGAGAGCGATTACAAAGCCGCTATTCCTCACCTGGAAAAAGCAGCAAAAGGTATAAGCAAAAATTACGACATGTTCTCAGGAACGGAAAAAAGCGCAGGTGTAGACGCGTTATTTCATCTTGGCCGCTGTTACCACCGAACCGGAGAATTCGATAAAGCAAAACAGTACTACAACTCCTTTATCGAACAGGCTGGCCGGAAAAGCGATCTTACCGCAGCTGCAGAGCTGGGACTGAAACAGATCACGCTTGCTGAAAAAATGCTCACCTATCCCAAGAAAAACGTCAATGTAGTGAACCTGGGTTCTACCATCAATACTGAATTCCCGGAATATTCGCCGGTTGTTTCCTTTGACGGAAGTGCGCTTTACTTTACTTCGCGCCGCAAATGGGAAAGCGGGCAAACGCCGGATTTCAAAGATCCGCGCTACGACCTTTATCCCGAAGACATTTACGTGGCTTACCGGGATTTCGACGACACCTGGATCGCTCCTACCCGTCTCGATTTCTGTAAAGCCGATCAGAACGAAGCATCCATTTCGGTTAGTGCCGACGAGCGCCGCATTTACGTTTACCAGGATGTTGTCGGCAACGGCGATATCTTCTATTCCAATTTCTCTTCCAACCGGTTCGAAGACATCCAGTCATTCAATAACAAGGATGTGAATACGAAATACTGGGAAACGCATTGCGTCGTAACACCCGACGGGCGGAATATGTACTTTTCATCCGAGCGCCCGGAAGGATATGGCGGCAGAGATATTTACAGGATCGTAAAACTGCCCGACGGTTCCTGGAGCAAACCGTTTAATCTTGGCCCTGCGATCAATTCCGCTTACGACGAAGACGCACCTTTCGTTGCAGGCGACAACAAAACGCTTTACTTCGCCAGCAATGGTCCGCGAAGCATGGGTGGGTTCGACATCCTGCTTTCCGTCATCGATAACGACAACAACTGGTCGGAGCCGATTAACCTGGGCTACCCGATGAATTCCACGCAGGACGACCTGTTCTACACCGAAACACTCGACGGAAGACGCGGCTATATCACTTCGATGCGCGGCGATTCCAAAGGTGAAAAAGACATTTACGAAGTTCAGAACGATTACCTGACGGTTAACAGGGAAACGCTTCTGAAAGGAAAAGTGATCGTTCTCAACGGCCGGCCGATGCCCGAAGATGTTACCATTACTATTCTCTGCAACGATTGCGGGAACAGCAACGACAGAACCGTTTACCCGAGAATGCGCGACGGAGCTTTTATGATGACGCTGGACCCGTGCCGTTCATATGACATCGTTTTCCATCACGACAACGGTCAGAAGGAATTCTACCGCGAAAGCTTCCATACAGACTGCAGCAAGGAAAAAGAAGAGATCTACCGGGAAGTATTCCTGGATGCCGACCTGATGGCCATCGTTCCGCCGAAAGACACGACTACTCCTGTTGTGGTAGTCGATCCTGATCCGGGCGTAGTGGTTTCAAAACAGTACGAGCCACTGGTATTCCGCCACACCTTCGGCTATAACAAGAATAAGCTGATGGTTACCGAAGGCCAGCTGAAAAGCTTCCTCAAATCAGTCGATGCGCAGTTGAAAAATGGCAGAAAATCGGTTACTATCAATATCTACTCTTCCGCTTCCACCGTTCCGACCGTTGTGTTTAAAAACAACCAGGAGCTGAGCCAGACACGCGCCGACAACCTGAAAGCGCTGCTGGATGCACATTTCGCGAAAGCACAGTATGCCGGAAAAGTCGAAGTGAAAGTCGTTTCCGTGGTCGTTTCAGGTCCTGCATATTTAGACGATGCCAAAAACAAAGACAAGTATACGCCGTTCCAGTTTGTGGAATTAAAGACAAATTAATTGAAAATGTAAAATGGTAAATTGAAAAGTTCAGTCCAGTGCAACTGGTTAGCAGCCTTTTCCATTTTACATTTTCAATTTTACATTCCCTCTGCCGTCATTAATCAATGGGAATCTTATATTTGATCAAAAAAAATATGAATCTGACACTTCAGCGTCCTTTTGCGGTTTTCGATCTTGAAACAACAGGAGTTAACGTTACCCAGGACAGGATCGTTGAAATTGCCATTATTAAGTTAATGCCCGACGGATCTGAGGAACAGTATTACAAACGTGTTAATCCGACCGTTCCGATCCCGAAAGAGACCAGTGAGATTCATGGAATTTACGAAGCCGATATCAAAGATGCGCCGACGTTTGCGCAGATCGCAGACGAAGTGGCCGCTTTTATCAGCGATGCCGACCTTGCCGGTTACAATTCCAATAAGTTCGATATCCCGGTTCTGGCCGAAGAATTTCTGCGCTGCAATCACCCGTTTGATGTGAGCACACGCAAATTCGTCGACGTTCAGAACATTTTCCACAAGATGGAACAGCGAACACTTGCTGCGGCCTACCAGTTCTATTGCAATGAAAAAATGGAAAATGCTCATAATGCTCTTTACGACACACAAGTCACGCTGAACGTTTTCAAGGCCCAGCTTGAGCGTTACGAAGACTTGTCCAAAACAGTCGAAGGACTTGCAGCATTTTCGCGCCAGGGCAATGTGGAATGGTACGATTTTGCCGGCCGACTGGCCATCAATGAAAAAGGCCAGGTCATGTACAATTTCGGCAAGCACAAAGGCAAAACAGTCGAAGTGATCCATCTCACGGAGCCGGGTTATTACGGCTGGATGCTCGACGCCGATTTTCCGCTTTACACCAAGCAGCTGCTCCGAAAAGAAATGGACCGGATCAAAACAGCCGCTAAGAAAGCAGCCCCACAGGCTGGTGCTCCTGCTGCTCCTCAGCAAGCGAATTATTCGAAGCCGAAGCCGAAAGCCCAGGAACCGGATGTCAGCATAGAAGACAAGCTGGCGGCTTTGAAGAATAAGTTTTCGGGGAAGTGATTTCAGGACTTTAGGATTTTAAGACTTAGGAAGAGAAAGAAGAGTCAGAACAGAAAAACAACGACATGAAAATAATCTGTATAGGGCGCAATTATGCCGATCATGCGAAAGAGATGAATGCTCCGCTTCCCGAAGCGCCCGTTTTCTTTATGAAGCCGGATACTGCTTTGCTGCTGGCCGGAAGTCCGTTCTACATTCCTGATTTCACGAGCGATCTTCACTACGAATGCGAGCTGGTGATCAAGATTAAAAAAGTCGGCAAGAACATCCAGGAGAAATTCGCAGCAGATTATTACGACGAGATCGGGCTGGGAATCGACTTCACCGCCAGGGATCTCCAGGCCAAATGCAAAGAGAAAGGCTTGCCCTGGGAAATCGGTAAAAGCTTCGACAACAGCGCACCGCTGGGAAAATTTATCCCGAAGAACAGCATCGACTGGAAGAGTCTCGTTTTCACTTTAAAGAAAAACGGTGAGCTTGTTCAGACCGGTAAAACAACCGATATGATCTTCCATCCCGACCAGCTGATCAGCTATGTTTCGAAGTTCATCACCCTGAAAACCGGGGATTTGATTTTTACAGGAACACCGGCAGGTGTAGGCCCGGTAGCCATTGGAGATCAGCTCGAAGCATCCATCGGCGAAGAAAAATTACTCGATTTACAGATCAAATAGCGCGTTAATGCAAGGAATTAGTATATTTGCGACCGTCTTAACGACAAAGAATACAATGCCCACGTGGTGATCCCGATAGCGATCGGGAGGTAGACATGGGAAGAATAACAAATAATGCCCACGTGGTGAAATTGGTAGACATGCCATCTTGAGGGGGTGGTGCCATTAGGTGTGCTGGTTCGAATCCAGTCGTGGGCACAAAAAAAATAAGAGCATTGCGAAAGCGGTGCTCTATTTTTTTGCCCTCTTCTCTCGCTCTCCCACTCACTCTGACATTTTGGGAGTGCAATGCTCTTATTTTCAGTGTGAGAGTGAAGAGTGAGAGCGGGATTCAGTGGTCTTAAGATCGGTTTGTCGGATAAAATTCCTATCTTAAATAGGAATTACAAATCCTACACTATCATGTTTGACTTCGAAAGACTCGATGTTTACCAAAAAGCGAAACAATTTAACAAGGACGTTTATTCCTTCCTAAGAACATCCAAAACCATTGATACTGTTTCTAAAAATCAGCTGCGACGTGCTTCACTGAGCATAGTGCTGAATATCGCGGAAGGTTCAAGCAGATTCAGCAAACCTGATCGCAGGAATTTCCTTGTTATCTCCCGCGGCTCTGCGTTCGAATGTGTTGCTGTGCTTGATGTTTTGAAGGAGGAAACAGTTTTATCTCCAGAGGAGTTTAAGGCATTT
>Ga0247810_10001114_pt1 | contig 18524 bp, 15 predicted proteins | sample UWRJL119311C1_FD_179918 | JGI IMG/M metagenome (GOLD analysis project Ga0247810, IMG submission 179918) | Plant litter microbial communities from Arlington Agricultural Research Station in Wisconsin, United States - UWRJ-L119-311C-1 | ecosystem: Environmental > Terrestrial > Plant litter >...
TGAATAGGTTTACAAATCCTAAAACTACGATCCCTAATGCCAGACCAATTACAAATTCTTTTATAATTGAAGGAAGATTGATTGTAGGTACTATATGATGAAAAAATGGGATATAGTGCACAAAGATTCCACCTGCTACCAAAATTAAAGCTATTGTACCAATTACGGTTAAGCTTTTAATGACTATTGGAAGGGCTTTTACTAATATATTACCAATAAAATTTGATATACTTTTTTCGTTTTTACTAAATTTAATTAGTTTATAACCTGCTTCATCCATTCTTACAATAAGAGCAACAATACCATATACACCAATAGTTGCAATTAAGGCAATTATCGATGTTACAATGATTTGCTGTATAAGCGGCTCCTCTATTACTGTACCAAGGGCAATAATGACAATCTCTACAGATAAAATAAAATCGGTAATAATGGCTGATTTTACTTTTCCTTTTTCGGCTTCCAGAATTTCTTCTTCGGTTAAAGTTTCGGCTGTTATACCTGCTGATTCTTCGTGACTGTGCGGAAATATAAATTCATAGATTTTTTCGGCTCCTTCGTAAGCCAAAAATAATCCTCCAAGTACAAGAATGACAATGATTGCAACCGGCAAAAAGGCACTTAATAAAAAAGCTATTGGTAAAATAATTATTTTATTAAGGAGCGAACCTTTACTAATTGCCCACAATACCGGAAGCTCTCGTGATGACGCAAAGCCTGAAGCTTTCTCTGCATTTACTGCCAAATCATCGCCTAAAATTCCGGCTGTTTTTTTTGCTGCAATTTTACTCATTACTGCAACATCATCCATAATTGCTGCAATATCATCTAATAGTACGAAAAAACCTGATGCCATTTTATTTTATTTGGTTTTAAAAACTGTGTAATTCACTGGCATTGAGTATCCAATTTAATGCACATGTTTGATTATTTATGTGCGCTAATCTAAGACTTTTTTTGTTTATTTTTTAGTCTAAAATTAACTACATTGTCCTAAAAGTACCCAAAGAACTATAAAAACTATAATAGTTCCAAAACATCCTCCGCCTAATTTTTTTGCTCCGTAGCCTGCTAGTAATCCTCTGAAAATATTGTTCATAATGTTTGTTTTTATGATTTGTTATATAAATTTTACTAAAGTAAAGTTCATAATTTAATCCCTGAATCTATTTATATGACTTTAAAAAAAAGTTTCATGATTTACGGATTTGGTTTGGATAAAAAAACACCAGCCTTACGACTGGTGCTTATCTCAAAAAAATAATAAAACCAAAAAATTATTTTTCGATGTGGGTTTGGTTTCTAAAGACCAATTGCCCATCGAAAGCATCTATTAAAATAATGCTGTCTGTTGTAATGTTTCCTGCCAAAATTTCTTTCGACAACTGATTCAACACTTCTCTCTGTACGACACGTTTTACTGGTCTTGCGCCAAACTGAGGATCATAACCTTTATCAGACAAATATTTAATCGCTTCCGGTGTTGCATCCATTGCAATGCCTTGTAAAGCCAGCATTTTTGTAACACTCTTAAGCTGTAAACTCACGATTTTAGAAATGTTTTCTACCGTTAGCGGTGTAAACATTACGATTTCGTCGATACGGTTTATAAATTCCGGACGAACTGTTTGTTTCAATAATCCCAGAACTTCAACTTTTGCAGCTTCCGTAGCAGCTTCAATACCACCTTTTAGATTGTCGAATTTGTCTTGTATAATCTGACTTCCCATGTTGGATGTCATGATGATGATTGTATTCTTAAAATCAGCCAAACGGCCTTTGTTATCTGTCAAACGACCTTCATCCAGAACTTGTAATAAAATATTGAAAGTATCCGGATGCGCTTTTTCGATCTCGTCTAACAAAATTACAGAATATGGTTTTCTACGTACGGCTTCAGTCAACTGACCACCTTCGTCATAACCCACGTACCCAGGAGGCGCACCAACCAAACGACTCACACTATGGCGTTCCTGATACTCACTCATGTCGATACGCGTCATGGCATTTTCGTCATCAAAAAGATATTCGGCCAGTGCTTTTGCAAGCTCCGTTTTACCCACTCCGGTTGTTCCTAAAAATAAGAAGGTTCCAACTGGTTTTTTCATATCCTGTAAACCTGCACGGCTTCTGCGAACTGCATCACTCACGGCTTCAATCGCTTCTTCCTGGCCTACTACGCGTTTGTGTAATTCATCTTCAAGATGCAATAGTTTCTCGCGCTCTGTCTGAAGCATTTTCATAACAGGAATTCCTGTCCATTTTGCTACGACTTCTGCGATATCTTCGCGGGTTACCTCTTCCTTAATCAAAGAATTACCAGACTGATATTCCTGCAATTGTTTTTGTAAAACATCAAGACGTTCCTGTGCTTCTTTTATTTTTCCGTAACGAATTTCGGCTACTTTTCCGTAATCTCCATCACGTTCTGCACGTTCTGCTTCGTATTTAAAATCTTCAATTTCTTGTTTTACGGCCTGAATTCCGTCAACAACATCTTTTTCTGATTTCCATTTTGCATAGATTTCGTTGCGTTCTTCTTTTAAGTTCGCCAAATCCATGCGCAGGATTTTCAGTTTACTTTCCTCTTTTTCACGTTTAATGGCTTCGATCTCGATTTCTAACTGCATGATTTTACGATCCAGAACATCTAATTCTTCTGGTTTAGAATTGATTTCCATACGCAGTTTAGAAGCGGCTTCATCCATCAAATCGATCGCTTTGTCCGGTAAAAAACGGTTTGTAATATAACGTTGCGAAAGTTCAACTGCTGCAATAATTGCCTCATCCTTAATCTGAACTTTATGGTGCGTTTCGTACTTTTCTTTGATTCCACGTAAAATTGAAATAGCACTTTCGGTATCCGGTTCATCGATTAAGATCTTTTGAAAACGACGCTCTAACGCTTTATCTTTCTCAAAATATTTTTGATATTCATCTAAAGTCGTTGCACCAATTGCTCTCAATTCTCCACGAGCCAAAGCTGGTTTCAGGATGTTTGCCGCATCCATTGCCCCTTCTCCTCCACCTGCACCTACAAGGGTATGAATTTCATCAATAAATAAAACGATATCACCTTCGGCAGCTGTAACCTCTTTTACAACAGCTTTTAAACGTTCTTCGAATTCTCCTTTAAATTTAGCACCGGCAATCAGTGCTCCCATATCTAGTGAGAAAACGATTTTATCTTTTAAGTTTTCCGGTACATCACCATCAACAATTCTGTGTGCCAGTCCTTCAGCAATAGCAGTTTTACCAACTCCCGGCTCTCCTATTAGCATTGGGTTATTTTTTGTTCTACGCGTCAAAATCTGTAACACACGACGAATTTCTTCATCACGGCCAATAACAGGATCTAGTTTTCCGTTTCGCGCTAATTCGTTTAGGTTTTTAGCGTATTTGTTTAATGAATTATAGTTTTCTTCAGCCGAAGCAGATGTTACTCTTTCTCCTTTACGAAGTTCTTCAATGGCTGCTTTTAGGCCTTTTCCTGTAACTCCCTGATCTTTTAAAATCTGAGAAACTTTACTTTTTGAATCGAAAATTGCCAAAATCAAATGTTCGATAGAAACATATTCATCGTTCATTTTCTGAGCAATAATCTCAGCTTCATTCAGCGCTTTATTCGCATCTCTGGAAAGTAAAATATCACCTCCGGAAACTTTAGGAAAGCTTTGAATGGTACTGTCTAATATTTGTAAAAACAACGGAACATTTACATTTAGTTTTTTCAAAATAAACGGCGCTACATTTTCATCTACTTCAAAAATAGCTTTAAAAATGTGTTCGTTTTCTATTTGCTGCTGTCCGTTGCGTTGGGCCAACTGTTGCGATAACTGTATGGCTTCCTGCGACTTAATTGTAAATTTATTTATGTTCATATGTGTATGTTTTAGGTTTGATTTTTAGTTGTAAAGTTCGATACCATTAAAATTACAATTTATTGGATTACATTTTTAACTTTAAATGATATAACTTTGCTTTCGATCATTCAAAAGATATTCCACATTAAAAATACAGACAAAATGACATTTAAAACGTGATTTTTATCATTTTTTAACGTCAAAAAGTCATAAAACACGTCAAATATGAGTTTTTTAAATTCAATCTTCGGAAGTTCAGATAATACAGACTCTCCAAAAAGTAATGTAAACTGGACAGAATTAACCGATATAGCACAATTATTAGAAGTTACCACGATCTCGAACGAGAAGCCGGTTGTTATTTTTAAGCATAGTACAAGATGCAGCATTAGCCGTATGGCTTTGAAACAGTTTGAACGTGAATACGATTTAAACGAAACTGTCGATGCTTATTTTTTAGATTTAATCGCCCATCGTGATATCTCTAACGAAATTGCCAGCAGATTTAATGTGTATCACGAATCTCCGCAATTAATCTTAATCAAAAACGGACAAGCTGTTTATGATGTTTCTCACAGTGATATTGATGCTGTGGCTTTGAAAGAAAAAATTTAAACATTAAAGTTAAAATATTTCACCATTAAGATATTAAGAAAAATTAAGCTTAACCCTTAATTTTTCTTAATATCTTAATGGTGAAAAAATAAAAATGTAATGGTAAAAAAGAACTAAAAAGTTCCCTCTGAACCTCCACCGCTAAAACCTCCTCCTCCAAAATCCATGGGAGAATCCGGTACTTTTGCTTCTGGTTTCATTCCAAAAGTTGAGGCTACTATTAAAGCTTCGGCATTTAAAATCGCATTTGAGTTATTGATTCGGTCTGGTTTGAATGTTAAACCAACTTCATTCTCTTTTAGTTTTCTAATCGAAAAATAAGCTATTGCGAATAATACTAATCCGCCAAGTGTTAGGGCTACTTCTATTGGTAAAACTGAATAGTAGAATCTTATGGTATAGATTGAAAATCCGATAGCTAAAAAGCTTATCCAAAGCATGATTCTGTCTTTTGTTTTTAAGGCCTGAACCAAATAAACAGCAGGAACAATAAAAGTAAAAGCATAAAAGAAAATAGCAAACGGAATATCTTTTCCCTGAGGCACTTCGTTACCTAAAAGCTCTGCCGAAAGCTCTCTAACTACTAAATAATTGCAAGAAAGGTAAAACAAAACCAAGCAAAAACTATTGGCTAATAAAAGACCATTGTAGTAATAATTTACGGTGAGTTTATGAAGCACTCTTTTTGTAAAAAAGTAAAAGGCGGCTGAAGCTAACATGGCTACAAATGGCAAAATCGTTTTTCCTGTATCGCCAAATTCAAACATTCCGAAAAATAAAACTCCTGCAGCTGCAATACAAAAGACCAATAAAGACAATAGATGCAAATATCTTCTGTACATAAAAAACGAAGCTACAGCAACAAAAAGGGCAACTTGTATTTCATAGCCTTCGGTTGTTATGGCAATAGCAAATCCTACATTTAAAAGTGCTCCTAAAATAAAAGCATCGTCTAATCCGTGTCCGTAATATTTTTGATTCGCCAAAAACTCTGCGCCCGCAAAACCAATTGCGGCAAAAATATAACAGCAAATATTAAAAAAATTATGTTCAGAAGTAGAACCTGTCAATCCTATTAATGCGATTACCCCACATATAGATAAGTACAAAAATGCTCCTAATAAAAAGAATCCCAAACGTACCAGGATATTACTTTGCCTCTTGAAAGCAGGTAATTCTTTTTTAATTAAATTCTTTTGCTCTTTACTAATAAATCCAGCAGATTCTAAAGAATTAGCTTCTTCGACTAAAGCTAAATTGTCTAATAATTTTTTATCGTATACTATCATGCTGCGATTTCTTTATTGAATTTTTTAATCAACTTTATAAACATTAAAATAGAGCCTATAAAATATACCGGAAGGATCATAATGAACAATACCCAAATATCTGAGAAACTAAAGTTTTCGAAAATTCTAATCAGGAATATATTAAGTCCTATATAAGCGTAGACAATCATAAAAACATACAAAGAAATTGCCTTAAGTTCATGGCTAATTTTGTAAAAATAAAAAGACGAAGCTGCCAATACAATCAGAAAAAGAAACCAAATTCCGTATTCAAAATAATCCAGCAAGCTGCTAATAGTGGCAATACTAATAATATGCAAAGCAAAAGTGAGATAGATAATATTAAAATGCGTTTTTAACTGAATTCTTGAACTATAAATCGTCCATAGAATTAGTAATACTCCCAATATTATAGCCGAATAACTTAACGTCTGATCGTTGTAAAAATTACTATTGTTTAGCAAATCCTGAGGTGTTACCGAAAGTCCAACGTATGCCGCCAAACCTGTAATACCAATAGTGAGAATACTTTTATTATCGAAATAATACGCACAAAAGAAGCTGACAATAGTTGGGATTAAAGTAGCGAATCTGTAATTTGTTCCAAATGGCTGATACTGAAATTGCAAATAACCTATAAAAATACAAGTCAAAATACTGCCAGCTAATGCCAGATATTCTACAACCGGATGTTCAAAAGTAGTTTCTTGTTTTTGAAATCCTTTTGAATTTTTAAAACAGTAATAAAAACAAACTCCTATTACAATTAACAACAATGAGAGGATGGCAAAATGACCAATACTGTCGATATTATTGTAGATTAAAATCCCAATTCCTGAAGTAAACAACAAAACAGATAAATAGAGGAACAATTTTAGTTCTGCATTTAGCGAGAAAATATTCAAATTTCGATACGCGCTAATCTCCTGATATTGATTCTCAGTTATTAGATTTTTATCCAAAAGCGATTTCGAAGCCTGGTCATCAAACTTATTCATAATTTACTTTTATACATACCAATCAAAAATAGTCTTTTTTGTTCGAATATCTTGTTAGTAAAAAAATACTTATAAAATATAAAAGATGTAAATCGTTAATATTTTCAGTAAAATGACTGATTGTAAACTTTAATAATTAAATTTGTGTAATCGATTACATTTAATTGATATAATACAGAAAACCACAAAAAACTAACTTATAAAAATGAAACAAAATCTGCTATTACTCTTTTTCTTATTGAGTATGTCTTCTGTTTTTGCGCAAAACTACTATATGGAATCTCCGGAAGGATTTGGCGCAGCCACTACTGGAGGAGGTAACTCTACTCCTATCACAGTAACAACTTATAATGAATTGTTATCAAAAATTAAATTAAAATCGCCTGCAGTAATTTTAGTCTCAGGAATAATTACTATTCCAAGTGGCGAACCTATTCATGAAGTTGTTACAGATAAAACTATTTTAGGATTGCCAGGCGCGAAATTAGTGAACGAAACACAATCGAATCCCGGAGCAGGTATTTTAAGTTTAAAACCGGGATCTAATAATGTAATTATCAGAAATCTTGTTTTCGTTGGACCAGGTGCTTATGATATTGATGGTCAGGATAATTTAACCGCTGATTGCACGAATCTTTGGGTTGATCATTGTGAGTTTCAGGATGGTCAGGACGGAAATTATGATAATAAAGGAAAAACAGATAATGTAACCATTTCATGGTGTAAATTTACTTATCTAAAAGCACCAAAATCAGGCGGTTCAGGTGGTGCAGACGATCATAGGTTTAGTGATCTTATTGGTTCCAACAAAAATGATTTTCCTGCTGACGGGCATTACAGCATTACTTTTAAGAATTGTTATTGGGCAGAAGGCTGTAAACAGCGTATGCCTCGTGGCAGAAATTTAGAAATTCATATTCTAAATTGTTATTATAATACTTCGGAATCTGGTTCTTTGGCCATTGGTTTAGGCGGTGGTGTTAAAAATTCGACTTGTTATGTTGAAGGGACTGATTTTGCAAAAGTAGAAAAGGTTTTTAAAGACTACATAAGTACAGACGGCGGAACGGTTGGAATCGTGTTTGATCACTGTCGCAAAGGTCCAATGGATTTTGGCACTAAAGTAAATAAACCCTCTTATCCTTACACCACAATTCCTCTTGGAAAAGTAGAGCAATATGTAACTAATTCATCTTGTGGCGCAGGCGCTACACTTCAGGTAAGTTCTGTTGGTGTGATCTCTTCAAGCTGCACAAACAAAAGTTGATCATCATTATAATTTTCATAAAAAAGCCGATTTGTATCACATACAAATCGGCTTTTTTTATTGGCTGAAACACTTTTAAAGCGCTGCTTTCATCTTGTCTTTGATAGCATCTAAACATAAGTTATTGATGCTGCCTTCGTGTGTGTGTTTTGTTTCTTTTGGAGATTGATATGTTCCTGCTTCCAATTGTTCTGCAACGGCTTTATATGCATCTCTAAAAGGTATTCCGGCAACCACCATTTCGTTTAAAGTATCGACTGTAAACAAATAATCGTATTTTTTATCTTTTAAAATATTGTCTTTTACTGTAATATCTTTTACAGAGAAAATAGCAATGTCCAGACACGCTTTTAAGTTTTGAAGCGCTGGAAACAACCCTTCTTTTAAAAGCTGTAAATCTCTGTGATAACCGCTTGGTAGATTATTTGTAATTAAAGTGATTTCGTATGGAAGCGCCTGAATCTTGTTGCATTTTCCTCTGATTAATTCGAAAACATCCGGATTCTTTTTGTGAGGCATAATGCTTGAACCTGTTGTAAGATGTGCCGGCAAACCTATAAAATCAAAGTTTTGACTCATGTACAAACAAACATCCATTGCAAATTTTGATAAAGTCCCGGCAACGCTTGCCATTGCAAATGCAACGGTTTTCTCTGCTTTTCCGCGGCTCATTTGTGCAGCAACAGCGTTGAATTTTAGAGTTTCGAAACCTAATTCCTGAGTTGTAAATGTTCTGTTGATAGGAAACGAACTTCCGTAACCTGCTGCAGAACCTAAAGGGTTTTGATCTACAATTTTTAAAGCTGCGTTTAACATCGTAACATCATCAATGAAACTTTCGGCGTAAGCCGAAAACCACATTCCGAATGATGATGGCATCGCGATTTGCAAGTGCGTATATCCTGGCAATAAAACATTTTGGTGTTTCTCTGCCGATTCCATTAGCAAATCAAACAATGTTTTTACTTGTTCTTTTAAGGCTTTTAATTCGTCTTTTAAGTATAAATGAACATCTACCAGAACCTGATCGTTACGAGAACGTGCCGTATGGATTTTCTTTCCGGCATCACCCAATTTTACGGTCAATAAATATTCTATTTTAGAATGTACATCTTCGAAACTATCTTCGATTTCGAAATTACCTATTACAACATCTGCAATGATTTCGTTTAGCGCATCAACTAAAGAAGTGGTTTCTTCTTGCGTTAATAAACCAATTTGACCCAACATTTTGGCGTGTGCGATTGAACCTAAAGCATCGTATTTTGCAAGAACTAAATCCAGTTCACGATCGTTTCCAACAGTGAAATGTTCGATTTGCTTATCTGTTGGTATTCCTTTTTCCCAAAGTTTCATAAGATATATTTTTTTTGTTTCACAGAGTTTCTCAAAGAAAACTCAAAGATTCACAAAGTTTTATTTTATTACTATATTTCTTTATTTCCTGAATGTCCTAGCCCCGATAGTAGTGAAAATCCTTTTTCTGGCTTCTTTAGCCAGGAAAAGATTGTAACGGATAGCGGGAAATAGCTCCTAAATAAAAACTAAATTCCAAATTTTAAAACCCAAATTCCAAAAAGGAAAGTCCTTCGACTTCGCTGAGGATGACAAGGATTATAATTATAATTTAAAAAAATCGGTTAGTATTTTGATATACAAATCGACTCCTTCTTCGATTTCGTTAATGAAAATAAATTCGTCTGCTGAATGTGAACGTAATGTTTCTCCTGGTCCTAATTTTAATGACTGACAACTTAAAACAGATTGATCTGAAAGTGTTGGAGAGCCATAAGTTGTTCTTCCTAAGGCGATTCCGGCTTGTACTAAACCGTGAGTAACTGGAATAGATGACGCGTTTAAATGCATGGATCTTGGAGTTACTTCGGCGTTTACATTTGCTTTTACCACTTCAAGAATCTCGGCATTTGTATAACGATCTGTTACGCGAATATCAATCACTAAATCGCATTCAGACGGTACCACATTATGTTGTTTTCCTGCGCTGATTTGCGTTACGGTCATTTTTACAGGACCTAAAACATCTGAGATTTTATCGAATTTATAGTTTTTAAACCATTCCATTACCGGAATTGATTTGTATAATGAATTATCGTCGTTTTGATGTGCCGCGTGACTTGCGGTTCCTTTTACTTTTACATCCAAAACCAACAAACCTTTCTCAGCCACAGCCAATTGCATTAAAGTTGGTTCGCCTACAATTGCGCAATCTAACTCCGGTAAATGTTTCAAAACGCTGTTTAAACCATTTTTACCGCTGCTTTCTTCTTCTGCAGAAGCCACAATTACAAGGTTATGAGATAAGTTTTGGTTCTCGTAAAAATGAACAAAAGTCGCTAATAACGAAACCAGACATCCTCCGGCATCATTGCTTCCTAACCCGAATAATTTACCGTCTTTTTCGATCGCTTTAAACGGATCGTTTGTATAGGCTTGGTTTGGTTTTACAGTATCGTGGTGTGAATTTAGTAAAAGTGTTGGTTTATTTTCGTCGAAATATTTATTGAAAGCCCACACATTATTATTTTCTCTATTGAAAGGAATCTCGTTTTGATTGAACCAATTTTCTATCAAAAGTGCTGTTTGATCTTCTTCACTTGAAAATGAAGGGGTTTCGATCAGGCTTTTTAATAAACTAATTGCTTCCTGGGTAAGCGTTGCAATATTTTTCATAGTTATGGTTTCTTTACCGTGATCCCGATAGCTATCGGGACGAAGTCACAAAGTTTTTAATTAAATCTGTGACGATTTTAATTTGCGCAAATTTCTTAAATTAATATTTAAAATGCCTTGTGCAATGCTCTTTTTTTGCCACAGATTAAAAGATTTTCACAGATTTTAATCCTTTCAATCCTCTAATCTGTGGCTATATTTTTATAATGTAATCGTTGTGTGTAAAACGTCTGGGTTTTGAAGCATTTTGTGATGTCCGATTTTGATTTTCTGAACGCCTCTTGATAAACTATTGAAACAATTATCCAGTTTCGGAATCATTCCTGAGTGGATTACTTTTTCTGCTTTTAGTTTGTTGTATAATTCTTCGTTTATTTGAGTAATTACAGATGAATCATCTTCTGAATCTAGTAAAACACCTTGTTTTTCGAAACAATATGTTAGCGTAACATCAAATACTTCAGATAATGCAATTGATAATTCGCTTGCAATAGTATCAGCATTTGTGTTTAATAATTGTCCGTTTTTATCGTGTGTAATCGCGCAGAAAACGGGAACTATTCCGGCTTCAAGTAAAGTTGCTAATAATTTGGTATTAACCTGTTTTACATCGCCTACAAATCCATAATCTATCGTTGGGTGATTTCGTTTTGTTGACTGAATCAAATTTCCGTCAGCTCCTGAAAACCCCATTGCGTTGTTGTTTTTCGCTTGTAATTGCGCCACAACATCTTTATTGATTTGTCCGGCATAAATCATTACAACTACATCAAGCATTGCGGCATCGGTAATTCGGCGGCCTTCAATCATTTGAGGCACTAAACCAATACTTTGAGCCATTTTTGTAGCCGATTTTCCCCCTCCGTGAACTAAAACTTTATAGCCTTCGATTTTAGAAAAGTCGGTTAAGAATTGCTCTAACTCTGTTGGGTTGTCGATGATGTTTCCACCAATTTTTATTACGGTAACTCTCATAAGTTTCTGAGGTGCTAAGATTCTAAGCTGCTAAGATTTATTCTAAAATTCTAAAAATACTTAGCAGCTTAGTACCTTAGAAACTTAGTAGCTTTAAACTACATTTTCTTCAAAATCTTCTGTAAAACTAATTGTGCCGAATACGTTCTGTTATTTGCTTGCTGAATTACGATTGAATTCTCGCTGTCGATAACTTCGTCTGTTACAATTACGTTACGACGAACAGGAAGACAATGCATGAATTTTCCGTTGTTGGTTAATGCCATTTTTTCAGCATTTACTGTCCAGCTTGGGTCAATGTTGGTTACTTTTCCGTAGTCGTTGAAGTTACTCCAGTTTTTTACGTAAACAAAATCGGCATTTTCGAAAGCTTTGTTTTGATCGTATTCGATTTTGCATTCTTTTGTTATTTCCGGACTTAATTCGTAACCTTCAGGATGTGTGATTACAAAATCCATGTCTTTTTGCATTTGCATCATTTCTACAAATGAATTGGCAACTGCTTGTGGCAACGCTTTTGGATGTGGCGCCCAAGACAAAACTACTTTTGGTTTATGTTTCGTCTTGTATTCTTCCATTGTAATAGCGTCTGCCAAAGATTGCATTGGGTGACGAACAGCACTTTCCATATTCACGATTGGCACTGTTGCGTGTTTCAGGAATCCTGAAATTACCGTTTCGGCATAATCTTTTTCTTTGTCTACCAAACCTGCAAAAGCACGAATGGCGATAATATCGCAATATTGAGAAACTACTTCTGCTGCTTCTTTAATATGTTCTGAAGCTCCTGAATTCATAATAGCTCCATCTTCGAACTCTAATGTCCAGCCTTCATTGGTGAAATTCATCACCATAACGTTCATTCCTAAGTTTATAGCTGCTTTTTGAGTACTCAAACGCGTTCTTAAACTTGGGTTAAAGAATAACATCCCTAAGGTTTTGTTTTTTCCTAAGTCTTGATTTTTAAGTGGGTTCTTTTTGATTTTTAACGCACTTTTCACCCATTTTGATAATGAGTTGATATCTTGTATTGAAATATAGTTCATGTCTTTTTCTTGTTTAATCGTTAATTTGTTTAACTGTTTATTTGCCCGATCGATTAACCGAATTAACGATTAAACAAATAAACATTTCTACACAATTTTAGTAAACGAAATTTCATCCTTCAAAGCCTTTAAAATAAAATTATCATTTAATCCGTTGACGATCCAGGTTTCTATGTTGGCCGCTTTTGCGATTCCGGCTGCTTCGATTTTGGATTGCATTCCGCCTGTTCCGTGTGATGATTTTGACTCTCCAATTTCTTTTTCTAATACTTTTAGATCGTTTACCAATTTTATCGTTTCAGGATTTTCATCATGAATAGAATCTTTCGTGTAAATTCCGTTTGTATTGGTCGCAATAATCAGAATATCAACATTTAGCAGCACCGCCGTTAATGCCGCTAATTTATCATTATCTCCAAACCGAATCTCATCTGTAGCAACGGTATCATTTTCATTAATAATCGGAATATAATTGTTCTCGACCAAAACATTTATCGTATTGACAATATTCACTTTCGATTGCTCTTTTTCGAAATCTGAATACGATAATAAACATTGCGATGTCAATAATCCTAAATCGCTGAAATTCTCATGAAAAATCCGCATTAAATGGGGTTGTCCTATTGAAGCTAAGGCTTGTTTTAATGCAATTTCTTTGCCTTTACTTTCTAGTTTTACAAATTGTTTGGCGGCTGCAATGGCTCCTGAACTTACGATTACAAACTCGTAATCTTTGTTAAGAGCGGCGATTTGCATACCGATATCTTCAATCTTTCCCCGCGAAATATGATTGGTTTCCTTGGTTAAAGTATTACTTCCTATTTTTAATAAAATCCTCTTTTTAGTCATTTTTTTTAAGTGGCTAAGGTTCTGAGTTTCTGAGGCTCTAAGTTTTTATATTGTAAACGTTTTTTTACCGCAAAGTGCGCAAGGTTCATCTTTAATAAATTCCAAATTTTAAAATTCCAATTTTAAAACGTGAAATCAGAAATTATTAATCGTTTTAATCCTCAATCTAAAATCTAAAATCAGAAATCTAAAATTCTACCGTATTTGTCCTTCTCCGTACACGTACCATTTGTTGGTTACGAGATGTTGAAGTCCAATTGGTCCTCTTTGATGCAATTTATCAGTGCTTATCGCTAATTCTCCACCCAAACCAAATTGTCCTCCGTCGGTAAAACGGGTTGAGGCATTTTGATAAACAGCGGCTGTATCAACGGCATCCATAAATTCTTGTGCTGCTTTGTCATCTTTCGTAATAATTACTGCGGAATGTCCTCCGCAATATTTATTGATTTTTTCGATTGCATTTTCCTCAGAATCAATGGTTCCGATGACAATTTTATAATCTAAAAATTCTTCGTACCAGATATCTTCATTCTGAAGTGTTTCTGTATCTTCAAAATCTTTTAAAGATTCGTCAACAATCACTTCTACATTAGATTCTTTTAATGTTTCTATTAAAATAGCTGTAAAACCTTCAAAATTGGGTAATTTAGAATCTATTAAAACCTTATCTACCGCGTTACAAGCAGAGATTTTTGAGATTTTAGCATTCAAAATTATTTTTAAAGCCAAATCAGTATCTGCATCTTTATGAACGTATACAAAATTATTTCCGCGTCCGCTTACTATCACCGGGCACGTTGCGTGCGCTTTTACAAACTCAATTAATTTTTCTCCTCCTCTTGGTACAATTAAATCGACTTTTTGAGTTGGTTTTTCTAAAAAAGCCTGTGTTTCTGCGCGGTTATAATTCAAATACTCGACCCAATCTTTCGAAACTCTATTTTCTTCTAAAGCCTGATGCCATAAATCAACAATTTTCAAATTCGATTTTAAAGCTTCTTTTCCTCCTTTTAATAAAATCTTATTTCCGGATTTAAATGCGATTCCTCCTGCTTCGATTGTCACATCCGGACGAGATTCGTAAATGATTAAAATCGTTCCAAAAGCTGCTGTTTTATTAATGACTTTAATTCCATTATCATGAGTAAAATGAAAACGCTCTACTCCAACAGGATCTTCCTGAGAAGCCAATTGGTTTAGAGATAAAATCATCTCATCGACTTTTTTATCATCTACTTTCAGGCGTTCTTCCATCGCTAAATCTGAGCCATCATAAGCGAGTAAATCTTCTTGATTAGTTAAGATAATCTGACTCCGCTCCTTCTCGACGAGTTTTGCCATAGAGTGCAAAACCAGATTACGTTTTTCAATTGATAATGGATTCATTTTTTTGGTTTAATTGGTTAATCGTTAATTCGTTTAATCGATTAACCAGTTAAACGATTAAACGAATTAAAAGTATTTGGTAAACTTTAGTTTTGAAGCTCTTCTAAACTTTCTTTTAAAGCTACAATAAAAGTATCTATATCTGATTTTTTTACTGTCAAAGGCGGTAAGATTCTTAACAGATTCTTGTTGTTGGCACTTCCTGTAAAAATGTGTTTCTCGATTATTAGTTTCTTTCTTAAAGCAGCAACATCAAAATCAAATTCAACCCCAAGCATTAAACCTTTTCCTTTTACTTGCTTAATTCCGGGAACTTGTTTTATTTGTTCTAAGAAATATTCATAAACTTCGTTTACGTTTTTTTGTAAATCAAGTTTTTCTATTACATCAAGAACCGCGATTCCTGCTGCACAAGATAAATGGCTTCCGCCGAAAGTAGTTCCTAATAATCCGAAACTTGCTTCAAATTTTGGTGAAATTAAAATGGCTCCAACCGGAAATCCATTCCCCATTCCTTTTGCAACTGAAATAATATCAGCGTTGATTCCGTGATGTTGGAAAGCGAAGAATTTTCCGCTTCTTCCATATCCTGATTGTACTTCGTCTAAAATTAAAACTACATCATGTTTTTTACATGCTTTTTCTAAAGCCTGAAAAAATTCTGTTGTTCCCTGATCCAAACCTCCAACTCCCTGAATTCCTTCAATAATTACGGCTGTAACATCTTCTTTAGCCAATTCAGCTTCAACTAATTCGATTTGGTTTAAAGGTAAAAAAGTAACTACTTGTTGTGCATTTATTGGCGCTACGATTTTCTTGTTATCTGTAACCGCAACGGCTGCAGAAGTTCTTCCATGAAAAGAATTATCGAAAGCAACAACTCTTGATTTTCCATTATGGAAAGAAGCTAATTTTAACGCATTTTCATTTGCTTCAGCACCAGAACTGCATAAAAACAATTCGAAATCTTCTAATCCTGAAAGTTTTCCTAATTTCTGAGCCAATTCTACCTGCAAAGGATTCTGAATAGCATTCGAATAAAATCCTAAATGATCAAGTTGATTTTTTAATTTGGCTACATAATCCGGTTGCGTATGGCCAATCGAAATCACACCATGTCCGCTATATAAGTCTAAATATTCTACTCCGTTATTGTCTGTAATTGTGCAATCTACTGCTTTTACAGGAGTGATATCATAAAGTGGGTATACGTTGAATAAATTCATTTTTTCTTGTTTAATTGTTTAACCGTTTTTTGTTTAATCGATTAACCGAATCAACGATTAACCGTTTTGACAACAATTTAAAATCCGCTTGGTTTCAAATGTAAACCGGTGGTTTCTTCTAATCCGAACATTAAATTCATGTTTTGAATCGCTTGTCCTGAAGCACCTTTGGTTAAGTTATCAATGATTGATGTTATTAAAACCCGGTTTCCTTTTTTCAATAAACTAATGATACATTTGTTGGTTTGAACAACTTGTTTCATATTGATGTTTGTCGTTGTAACGGTTACAAAAGGCTCATTTTTATAGAAATCCTGATATTTCGCTACTAAATCTTCTAAACTTTCATCAGATTCTGTATACAAAGTCGCAAAAATTCCTCTTGTAAAATCTCCTCTATTCGGAACAAAAATCAATTCATCTGAATAATCTGCCTGTAATTGATTCACACTTTGATTGATTTCGCCTAAATGCTGGTGTTCAAAAGCTTTGTAATGCGACATATTATTGTTTCTCCAACTAAAATGAGAAGTTTCGGCAAGACTTACGCCCGCACCTGTACTTCCGGTTGTGGCATTAATATGAACGTCATTTTTAAGCAAATTATTTTTAGCCAAAGGCAAAAGAGCCAATTGAATTGCTGTTGCAAAACAACCCGGATTTGCAATGAAATTTGCTTTTTTGATTTCAGCTTTATTCAATTCAGGTAATCCGTAAACGAATTCTTTTCCTTCGAAAACAGCATCTTTTGTCAATCTGAAATCATTTCCTAAATCGATGATTTTAGTATGGCTTGCAAATTTATTTTCCTCAAGAAACGAAATAGATTTTCCGTGACCCAAACATAAAAAAACAACATTCACATTCGGATTCACCACATCAGTAAAATTCATTTCAATATCTCCCATCAAATCGTGGTGCGCCACAGAAAGCGGTTTCCCTGCATTTGTCGTACTGTAAACAAAATCAATGTTTACATTGGGATGATACATTAATATTCTGATCAATTCTCCGGCCGTGTAGCCCGAACCACCAATTATTCCGATATTAATCATAATTTTTATTTTTTTAGATATGTTGTTAAATCGAATTCGATTTTTAATATCTTTTGTGTTTTTAGATTAAACAATCTTAAAAAGTCGTCTAATCTCCTAGTTTTTTTTAATCAATAGCAAAAACAAATTCTGCGGATATAAACTTTATGTAATATGTCTTTATCTGCTCAGGACTTAATGATTGTGTGTCATGTGGAGATTCAACATTATAAACTTCTGTATAAGTAGAATTTGCACCAATTTCAGTATATGGAGAAACAGAAACTCTTTTAATAGGAGTTAATATCAATCCGTTATAATTGGCAGTTACGCTCGATGTTCCTTTTACAGCAACATCATTGGGGTTAGTATATTTTATTTCATAATGCAATCGAGATGAATTATTACCTGTGTCAGCTGTAAATTCAAATAATAAAACTTCATACGTAACCGGTTTTAAAGTTTCCTTTTCCGGCGTATCGTTATCACTTGAACAACCAAGAAATAGCAGAAACATTGGAAGTAAAAAAAATACTTTTGTTTTCATAAAAATTAAGTTTTATTTTTTTGAATAAATCATCAGAAATTAATCATGATCTAAATGATTTACAGATGAAAATATGTTTTGTGCATTTCCTAAAATCTTAATAAATCCTTTTGCATCGTCAGAAGTCCATGCATTGTTCATTTCTCCGTACTGACCAAAACCAGTATTCATTAAATCATTATCAGATTCAATTCCGTCAAGCGAAAAATGATATGGTTTTAGAGAAACGGTTACAACACCATTTACAGTTTTTTGTGTGTCTTGCAAGAAAGTTTCGATGTTACGCATTACAGGATCTAAAAACTGACCTTCATGAAACAACATTCCGTACCAGTTTCCTAATTGTTCTTTCCAGTATTGTTGCCATTTACCAAGAGTGTGTTTCTCTAATAAATGGTGCGCTTTGATGATAATTAATGGTGCAGCAGCTTCAAAACCTACTCTTCCTTTAATACCTATAATAGTATCACCTACGTGAATATCTCGACCAATTGCAAAGGCATTTGCCAGTTTTTCAAGAGCTACAATATTATTTGATGGTTTGTCTAACTGACCGTTTATTCCAACTAATTCGCCTTGCTCAAAATGCAATCTTACTTTTTCTTCTCCTTCTTTTTTCAATTGTGACGGATAAGCGTCACCAGGCAATGGCTGGCTTGAAGTAAGGGTTTCTTTTCCTCCTACACTTGTTCCCCAAAGTCCTTTATTGATCGAATATTGTGCTTTTTCCCAAGA
>Ga0247810_10001117_pt1 | contig 18501 bp, 17 predicted proteins | sample UWRJL119311C1_FD_179918 | JGI IMG/M metagenome (GOLD analysis project Ga0247810, IMG submission 179918) | Plant litter microbial communities from Arlington Agricultural Research Station in Wisconsin, United States - UWRJ-L119-311C-1 | ecosystem: Environmental > Terrestrial > Plant litter >...
GCCGATGCGGTCGGCCATGGCCGCCGCCTCGTCCTGGTCGTGGGTGACGAGGACGGCGCTCGTGTGGGTGTCTTCGAGGATGCGGCGGAGGTCGAGCGCGAGGCGCTCGCGCAGCTCACGGTCGAGAGCGCTGAGCGGCTCGTCGAGCAGGATCAGCCGAGGCTCGGGGGCCAGCGCGCGGGCAAGGGCGACCCGCTGCTGTTCGCCACCGGAGAGGTCGGTGACCCGGCGGCGCTCGAAACCGGCGAGGCCGACAAGCTCGAGGAGTTCCGCGACCCGTGTCGGGTTCTTCGCGCGGAGGCCGTAGGCGACGTTGCCGGCGACGTCCCGGTGCGGGAAGAGCTGGCCGTCCTGGAACATGAGGGTGAAGCCGCGTTGGTGCACCGGGACGCGGCTCACATCCTCATCGCCCCAGAGGACGCGGCCGGAGGCGAGCGGTTCCAGGCCGGCGATCGCACGCAGCAGCGACGACTTGCCGCTGCCGGAGGGCCCGATGAGACCGAGCACCTCGCCGTGCTGCAGTTCGAGGCTGACGTGGTCGACAGCGACGGTGTCGCCGAAGCGCACCGACACGTCGTCGAGGTCGAGGGGCATCAGAAGCCTCCGATGGTCGAGGGGCGGCTGCGCTCGACCAGCGCGATGATCGCGACGGTGAGGGCGGAGAGGACGACGGAGGCGGCGACGGCCATACCGAGATTGTCGCCCCCGGGCAGGCCGACGAGGCGATGGATCACGACGGGCAGTGTCGCCTGGTCCGGGCGGCTGAGGAAGGTCGTCGCCCCGAACTCGCCGAGCGAGACCGCGAACGCGAGGCCGGTGGCGGCGAGGATCGGGCGGGCGGCGATGCCCAGATCGATAGTCGCCACGACGCGCCACGGGGGCGTGCCGAGGGTCGCCGCCGACTCCCGCATGCGCCCGTCGATGCCACGCAGAACAGGAAGCACCGTACGGACGACGAGCGGCACCGCCACGAGCGCCTGGGCGATCGGCACGAGCACGGGTGAGGACCGCAGGTCGAGCGGCGGCGCGTTGAGAGCGATGAGGAAGCCGAAACCGACCGTCACGGCGGACACCCCGAGCGGCAGCATGAGGGCGCCGTCGACGAGCTCGATGCCTCGTCTGAGCAGGCCCGATCGGGGGCGGCGGGACAGGAGGATGCTTGCGCACAGCCCGATCGTCATCGCGATGAGGGTCGCGGCGGCGGCGAACGCCAGGGAGTTGACCAGCGCCTGCCACACCGGGATCGCGAGCGCGTTGCGCGTCCCCGTGCCCGCCAGCGCCAGGTAGTTGCCGAGGCCCCAGCCCTCGCGGGTCTGGAGCGATCGGATGACAAGCGTCACGATCGGCAGGGCCAGCAGAGCGGCGACGACGGCGGCGAAGACGATCGCGGGGGCGTCCGCCCACGTCGTCCGACGGTGGCGGAAGGCCCGGCGCTGCGGCACCGAGCGTGCCCGTGCCGCGAGCGCCAACAGCAGCACGACGACGACCAGTTGCACGAGCCCGAGCACAGCTGCACCGCGTAGGTCGAGGAACTGCGTCGTCAGCAGCCAGATCTCCGTCTCGATCGTCCCGAAGCGGGTGCCGCCGAGGACGAGCACGACGCCGAAAGCGGTCGCGCAGAACAGGAAGACGATGGACGCCGCCGACACGATCGACGGCAGCAGGCGCGGCAGGGTCACCGTCGCGAACACCCGCGCCGGGCCGGCGCCGAGCGAGCGCGCCGCCTCCTCCTGCCGCGGGTCGAGGCCCTGCCAGCTCGCGCCGACCGTCCTGACCACGACCGCCACGTTGAAGAAGACGAGGGCGAGGAGGATCGCCCCGAACGTCCCGTCGAGCGGCGTGTCCCGCAGCAGGATCCGGAAGGCGAGCCCGACCACGACCGTCGGCATGACGAACGGCACGATGACAAGCGCCCGCAGTACCCCCTGCCCCCGGAACCGCAGTCGGTACAGCACGTGCGCGATCGGCAGCCCGATGAGGGTGCAGGCCACGGCGGAGATCGCCGCCTGGGCGACGGTGAGCCCGAGGATCCGTATCGTGCGATCGCGGGTGAGGACCTCGAGGGCCGCGCCGCCGTCGAGACCCAGCCCCAGCATCCGTCCCACCGGGTACGCGAAGAAGACGGCAAGGAAGCCGATGGGCGCAGCGACGCCGAGCACCACCCAGAGGACGGTGCCCGGCGTCGGCCGTGGTGCGACTACGGCGTGGCGATCGCCGCCCACGCGGCCAGCCACTCCTCACGGTTCGCATCGATGTCGGCCGGCTCGATGAAGAAGGGGTCGGTCGCGACGGCGGCGGTCTCGGCCCACTCGGCCGGCAGGGTCGCCTCGCTGTTCACCGGGAACACGTACATGTTCTCGGGGATGTCGTTCTGCACGGTGGTGGAGAAGAGGAAGTCGACCAGCTGCTTCGCCTCGGCCTCGTGCTCCGTGCCGGCGATGACGCCCGCGTACTCGGTCTGGCGGAAGCAGGTGTCGAGCAGCGCACCCGTCGTGCCGGCGGGCTCGAAGGGCGGGGAGGAGGCGTAGCTGACGACGAGCGGGCGGTCGCCCTCGCTCGACGGCCCGGAGAAATCGACGTAGTAGGCGTCGCTCCAGCTGGCGGAGACCTTGGCCCCGTTGGCGATCAGGTCGGTCCAGTAGTCCTCCCAGCCGTCCTCACCGAAGGCGTCGATCGTGGCGAGGAGGAAGGCGAGCCCGGGCGAGCTGGAGTTCGCGGCCTCGACCACGAGGAGGTCCTTGTAGGCCGGGTCGGTGAGGTCTTCGAGGGTGACCGGCTCGGCGATGCCCGCCTCGGTGAACCAGCCGTGGTCCACGTTGACGCACACGTCGCCCGAGTCGATCGGGGTGAGCTGGTCGCCGCCCTGATCGGCCGGCAGGAGGAACTGCTGCTCGGCGTCGGTGAGGTCCTTCGACGTGTAGTCGACGAGGACGTCGGCCACGCGGCTCGCGAAGGTGTTGTCGATGCCGAAGACGACGTCGCCGAGCGGCGAGTCCTTCGTCAGCACCAGCTTGTTGGCGAGCTCGCCGGCGTCGCCGCCGGACTGCACCTCGACGCGGATGCCCGTCTCCTCGGTGAACTGCTCGAGGGTCCCCTCGCTCAGCGAGAAGGAGTCGTGGGTGACGAGCACCAGGGTGGTGGTCTCGTCCGTCGGGGTGCTGCTGCAGCCGGCGAGGACGAGGGTGGCCGCGATGGCGACCGGGACGATTTTCTTCATACGTGCTCTCTCGATATGGAGGGGCACGGGTTCGTAGAGATGCCTCCCTGCGCTGGCATGATCCAGATCAGGTTCGACGGTCGAAGCTTGGAGAAGCTTCCTCTCAGCCCGGCTCACCGGACTCCCGTGTTCGCCCCCGACTATACCCGGCTTGCGCAATGCAGGAATTCTGGCTGATTTCGGGCCGTTTCGCGGCGGAAACAGCCGTTCCTCCCCAAGGATTCCTGTTTTACGAAAGTGACCGGAGGCGGGGGCCGGCCCCGAGAGGCAGCTCACGGCGGGAAGCATCCCGGCATGCGATCACGACACCCCGAACACACCGTGGCGGCTCTCGGGCACGTGGCCACCCGTCGCCAGCTGGTGGAGCGAGGCTTCACCGGCTTCGACCTCACCAGCGCCGTGCGCGCGGGCCGCCTCCGCCGGGTCCGTCGCGGCTGGTACGCCACCGCCGACGCGACGAGCGACCAGCTCACGGCCGTCCGGGTCGGCGGGCGGCTCTCTCACGCCAGCGCGGCCCGCAGCTACGGCCTCTGGGCCGGCGTCGACGCACGGGTCCATGTCACGGTGACGCGTGGGGCCTCCCGTCTCCGACGCCGTCGGACGCCGACCTTCGACACCGTCGATCTCTGGGATAGCGAGGTCTGTGTTCATTGGACACGCCCGGGCCGCCAGGACCTCACCTCGACACAAACCTGGCGGGTCGACCTGGCGGAGTGCCTGCTTGGCGCCGTCGTCGAGATGCCGCTGGAGCACGCGGTGGCGTGCCTCGACACGGCACGATCCGTCTACGGTGAATCCGTTCTCGTCCCCTTCAGCCTCGCGGAACCGCGCCACCGCCGTGTCGCGGCGCTCTCGAGACCCGGCTCCGAGTCCGGACTCGAGTCGATCGTGCGCCAGCGTCTGGGTCGGCTCGGCCTGGACGTGCAACAACAGGTGTCCATAGCAGGGGTGGGTCGCGTCGACATGGTGGTCGAAGGACTCGTCGTCATCGAGGTGGACGGGTGGGAGTTCCACAAGGACGCGTTCGAACGGGACCACCGCCGGTCATCGACGCTCATGTCGCTCGGCCGATTTCCGCTCTCCTTCACCTACGCCCAGGTCATGGACGACTGGCCGTTTGTGGAACGCACGATCCTCGACACGGTCGCGATGTCACAAAACAGGAATATGGGCCCGAACCGAGCGAAAAAGCGTGCCAAACCCTCGTAATCGGCCACAGATTCCTGTTTTACGCAAGGAGGGCGAGGAGGGCCTCGACGGTGCGCTGGTTGCGCGCGGTCGCGGTCGGGCCAAGGGATCGGGTGAACGCAGCGGGGACCTTCGATCTGCTCACCCCATCCGGGATCCACTGGTAGACCGCGTGCGCGCCGATCTCGAGCACCTCCGGCGCGATGTCGGCCGGGGACGGACGGGAGAGGGAGGCCGGCACGGCCTCCAGAAAGGTGGTGAACAACCGCGAGGGGTCGGTCGCGATCGCGAGCAGCGGATTCGCTGCCGCGACCCGCTGCAGGGCCGGGGCATCCAGCAGGAGCACCCGCGGGCGGATCCCCCACCGCTTCTCGATCGCGTCCTCGACGGCGTCGGCCCGGACCTCCCCCGCGTAGACGACGTTGCCGCTCTGCAGGTACGTCGCGACGTCGGTCGCCCCGAGCTCCTCGAACAGCGCCCGCAGGTCGGCCATACCGATGCGGACCGACTTCCCGACGTTGATGCCGCGCAACAGCGCAACGGACCTAGTCATGATTCCGACCCTAGGTCAACTCCGAGTTTCGCGAGGGACCCCCGCACTAGGGTCAAGGCAAAACCACAAGGGAGACAAGTTGCACACCTGGCCCGGATCCCCCTACCCGCTCGGAGCGACCTTCGACGGCAACGGCACCAACTTCGCCATCTTCAGTGAGGCGGCCGAGCGCGTCGAGCTCTGCCTCTTCGACGAGGACGGCACCGAGACCCGCATCGAGCTCATCGAGGTCGACGCCTTCGTCTGGCACGCCTACCTGCCGCAGGTGCAGCCCGGCCAGCGCTACGGCTACCGCGTGCACGGCGAGTGGGACCCATCCCGCGGCCTCCGCGCGAACCCCAACAAGCTGCTGCTCGACCCCTACGCGAAGGCGACGGCCGGCACGATCGACTGGGACCAGTCGCTGTTCAGCTACACCTTCGGTGACGAGGACTCCCGCAACGACGAGGACTCCGCCGCGCACATGATGCTCGGCGTCGTCATCAACCCCTTCTTCGACTGGGCGGGCGACCGCCACCCGCGGATCCCCTACTCCCAGTCCCTCATCTACGAGGCGCACGTGAAGGGCCTCACCCAGCTGCACCCGGCGGTGCCGGAGGAGCAGCGCGGCACCTACAGCGGCGTCGCGCACCCGGCGGTCATCGAGCACCTGCAGAAGCTGGGTGTGACGGCGATCGAGCTGATGCCGGTGCACCAGTTCGTCAACGACTCGACGCTGCAGGAGAAGGGTCTCTCCAACTACTGGGGCTACAACACGATCGGCTTCTTCGCGCCGCACAGCCACTACTCCGCGAGCGGCGAGCTCGGCCAGCAGGTGCAGGAGTTCAAGGGCATGGTCCGCTCGCTGCACGAGGCGGGCATCGAGGTCATCCTCGACGTGGTCTACAACCACACCGCGGAGGGCAACCACCTCGGCCCGACCCTGTCCATGCGCGGCATCGACAACCGGTCCTACTACCGGCTGGTCGAGGACGACGAGAAGTTCTACATGGACTACACCGGCACCGGCAACTCGCTCAACGTCGGCAACCCGCACTCGCTGCAGCTCATCATGGACTCGCTGCGCTACTGGGTGACCGAGATGCACGTCGACGGCTTCCGCTTCGATCTGGCGAGCACGCTGGCGCGTGAGTTCTACGACGTGGACCGCCTGAGCGCCTTCTTCGAGCTCGTGCAGCAGGATCCGGTGGTCAGCCAGGTCAAGCTCATCGCCGAGCCGTGGGACATCGGGCCGGGCGGGTACCAGGTCGGCAACTTCCCGCCCCAGTGGACCGAATGGAATGGAAAATACCGCGACACCGTGCGTGATTTCTGGCGGGGCGAGCCGTCCACGCTGGGTGAGTTCGCGGCCCGCATCACCGGATCCGCCGATCTGTACGAGCATGACGGCCGTCGACCGGTGGCCAGCATTAACTTCTTCACCGCGCACGACGGTTTCACCCTCCGGGACCTCGTCAGCTACAACGAGAAGCACAACGACGCCAACGGCGAGGACAACAACGACGGCGAGAGCCATAACCGTTCGTGGAACTCGGGTGTCGAGGGGCCGACCGAGGACGAGGGCATCCTCGCGCTGCGGGCGAAGCAGCAGCGCAACTTCCTGGCGACGCTGCTGCTCAGCCAGGGCGTGCCGATGATCCTGCACGGCGACGAGCTGGGTCGCACCCAGCAGGGCAACAACAACACCTACGCCCAGGATTCGGAACTGTCGTGGGTCGACTGGGAGAACGCCGACGCGTCGCTCATCGAGTTCACCGCGGCGCTGAGCCGCTTGCGCAAGGAGCACCCCAGCTTCCGTCGGAGCCGCTTCTTCGACGGGCGACCGGTCAAGCGCGGCGCGGGCGACCCGCTGCCGGACATCGCCTGGCTGACGGTGGATGGCGAGGAGATGTCCCCGGAGGACTGGGACGCCCCGCTCGCCCGGTCGATCGGCATCTTCCTCAACGGGCAGGGCATCGCCGGGCGCGACCCGCGCGGTGAGCGGATCACCGACCGCAGCTTCCTCGTCTACTTCACCGCCGGTGACGAGGCGGAGGAGGTGCGGATCCCGCAGGATGACCGCGCGCCGCAGTGGGAGATCGTCGTGGATACGGCCGGGGCCATCGCCAACTCGGAGCCGCGGGCTGCCGGCGAGACCTTCACCATCCAGCCGAAGTCACTCGTCGTCCTCCGGGCCTACGAGAAGGAGCCGGTCGCCGCGGACAACAGCGTCGCCACGTCGCTGACCGTGCTCACCGGGTCGACGGCGGAGCACCCGACGCCGCACAGCCCGGGGACGAGCCTGTGACCGTCCCCGCATCGACCTACCGGTTCCAGATCCGGGAGTCGTTCGACCTGCACAAGGCGGCGCGATACACGGGCTATCTCCGCGATCTGGGCATCGACTGGGCCTACCTCTCCCCCATCCTTACGGCGGAGCCGGGTTCCGACCACGGCTACGACGTCGTCGATCACGTGAACGTGGATCCGGCCCGCGGCGGCGCGGACGGTCTCTCCGCGTTCTCGCGGGCGGCGCGCGAGAACCACCTCGGCATCCTCGTCGACATCGTGCCCAATCACGTCGGTGTGGCCACGCCCGCGCACAACGGCTGGTGGTGGGATGTCCTGAAGCACGGCCGCTCCTCCCGCTTCGCGGACGCCTTCGACATCGACTGGGATGCTGGAGCAGGACGGCTCCGCATCCCGGTCCTCGGCGACGACGCGACGCTGACCATCGAGGGCGATGAGCTCGTCTACTTCGACAACCGCTACCCGATCGCCCCCGGCACCGGCGAGGGAACCCCCGACGAGGTGCACGCCCGCCAGCACTACGAGCTGGTGCACTGGCGCCGCGCCGACACCGACCTCAACTATCGGCGGTTCTTCGCCGTCAACTCGCTCGCGGCGATCCGCGTCGAGGTGCCGTGGGTGTTCCACGAGTCGCATCACGAGATCGCGCGCTGGTTCCGCGAGGGGCTCGTCGACGGGCTCCGGGTCGATCACCCCGACGGCCTGCTCGACCCGGGCGCGTACCTGGACGACCTCGCGAAGCTGACCGGTAACGCCTACGTGCTCATCGAGAAGATCCTCGAGGGCGACGAGCAGATCCCCGCCTGGTGGGCGGCCGCTGGCACGACCGGCTACGACGCCCTCGCCGACGTCGACCGCGTGCTCGTCGATCCGGCCGGACGCCGACAGCTCGAGGCACTCGACTCGTCGCTCCGCGGACGCGATGAGCCGCTGTCCTGGTCGCGTCTCATCCACGACACGAAGCGCGCCATCGCCGACGGGATCCTCGGCTCCGAGGTGCGTCGCCTCGCGCGTGACATGGGCGCGGGCGACGACCTCGCCGCGATCGATGCCCTCGCCGAGCTGCTCGCCTGCTTCCCGGTCTACCGGTCCTACCTTCCGGCCGGCCTCGAGCACCTGCAGCTCGCCGCCGAGCGGGCGACCGAGGCCCGCCCGGAGCTCGCGGAGACGATCGAACGCGTGACGGCCGTGCTCGCCGACCCGACGACGCCGGCGGCGCAGCGCTTCCAGCAGACGAGCGGCATGGTGATGGCGAAGGGCGTCGAGGACACGGCGTACTACCGCTACAGCCGTCTCGCGTCGCTCAACGAGGTCGGCGCCGACCCGGCCGAGTTCTCCATCGACCTCGAGGAGTTCCACCGCCGGCAGGTGACCCGTCACGGCAGCTTCCCCGCCTCGCAGACGACCCTCTCGACGCACGACACGAAGCGCGGCGAGGACACCCGCGCGCGCATCCACGTGCTCTCCGAACTGCCCGGTGCCTGGCGCGAGACCCTCGACCGCCTCCGCGAGCTCGCCCCGATCGGCGACGGGCCCTTCGAGAACATCCTCTGGGAGTCGGCTGTCGGCGCGTGGCCGGTCGAACGGGAGCGTCTGCACGCCTACGCCGAGAAGGCGTCACGCGAGGCGGGCACCAGCACGACCTGGACCGAGCCGGACGAGGACTTCGAGCGCCGGATGCACGCGGCGGTCGACGCCGCCTACGACGACCCACAGGTGGCCGGTGCGATCGCCGCGCTGGTCGATCGCGTGGCCGGGCCCGGATGGTCGAACTCCCTCTCCGCCAAGCTCATCCAGCTCACGGCGCCGGGTGTCCCCGACGTCTACCAGGGCAGCGAGTTGTGGGAGACGAGCCTCGTCGACCCCGACAACCGTCGGCCCGTCGACTTCGACGAACGCCAACTGCTCCTTGCCGCGATCGACGCGGGCGCTCACCCACCGGTCGACGCGAGCGGGGCGGCGAAACTCCTCGTCGTCTCGCGGGCGTTGCGCCTGCGGCGGGACCGACCGGAGCTGTTCACCCGTTACGCGTCGCTCCCGGCCGTGGGCACGGCGGCCGCGCACGTCGTCGCCTTCGATCGCGGCGGCGCGGTGACCGTCGCCACCCGGCTGCCCGTCTCCCTCGCCGAGCGCGGGTGGGGCGATACGACGGTGCTACTGCCCGGCCACGACCTCGTCGACGAGTTCACCGGCAACCGCTTCCCCGGCGGGGAGACGCGGGTCGCAGATCTCCTCTCCCGCTACCCCGTCGCACTCCTGGCACCGGCCTCATGAGCGCCTCGTCCATGCGATACGAGGTGTGGGCCCCCCATGCGGGCCGAGTGACGCTCGCCCTGGGCGACGAGCGGATCCCGATGGACTCCGACGGCGCGGCCTTCTCCGTCGAGGCACCGATCGGCGCCGACTACGGCTTCCTGCTCGACGACGACGAGACAGTCCTGCCCGACCCGCGCTCCCGCTGGCAGCCCGACGGCGTTCACGGGCGAAGCCGGGTGTACGCGGACGATTTCGCGTGGACGGACGCCGAGTGGCAGGGTCGCGAGCTGGCCAATGGTGTCATCTACGAACTCCACATCGGCACCTTCACCCCCGAGGGCACGCTCGACGCCGCGATCGCCCGGCTCGACCACCTCGTCGACCTGGGCATCGACTTCGTCGAGCTACTGCCCGTCAACGCTTTCAACGGCGAGCACAACTGGGGCTACGACGGCGTCCTCTGGTACGCGGTGCAGGAGAGTTACGGCGGGCCGGCGGCCTACCAACGTTTCGTCGACGCCTGCCATGCCCGCGGGCTGGCCGTCATCCAGGACGTCGTCTACAACCACTTCGGACCGAGCGGCAACTACCTCCCCCGGTTCGGCCCCTACCTGCGCAGCGGCCAGGCGACCTCGTGGGGCGACTCGGTCAACCTGGATGAGGAATGGGTCCGCGGCTACATCCTCGACAACGCGACCATGTGGATGCGGGACTACCACGTCGACGGCCTCCGCCTCGATGCCGTGCACGCCCTCGTCGACACCGGCGACAAGCACCTGCTGCAGGAGCTCGCGGAGGAGACGAGCGTGCTCGCGGCCCTCGTGCATCGCCCGCTCACCCTCATCGCGGAGTCCGACCTCAACGACCCCGTGATGATCTCGCCGCGCCCCGAGGCCTACGGGCTCACGGCGCAGTGGAGCGACGACTACCATCACGCCCTTCACGTCGCGCTCACCGGCGAGACGAGCGGGTACTACGAGGACTTCGCCTCGCTCGGGGCGCTCGCCAAGACGGCGACGCGGGGCTTCTTCCACGACGGCACCTGGTCGTCGTTCCGCGAGCGGGATCATGGGACCCCCCTCCCGGAGGACACCCCGACCTGGAAGCTCGTCGCCTTCGCCCAGGACCACGACCAGATCGGCAACCGCGCGGCAGGCGACCGCCTGTCCGCGACCCTCGACGACGACATGCTGCTCGTGGCGGCGGTGCTGACACTCGCGGGCCCCTTCACGCCCATGCTGTTCATGGGCGAGGAGTTCGGGGCGAGGACGCCGTGGCAGTTCTTCACCTCCCACCCGGAGCCGGAGCTGGGCCGCGCGACCGCGGAGGGCCGGATCGCGGAGTTCGCGAAGATGGGCTGGGACCCGGCCGCTGTGCCCGACCCACAGGACCCGGAGACCTTCCACCGCTCGAAACTGGACTGGGACGCCGTCGAGCCGCGCATCCTCGCCGCCTACACCGAGCTCATCCGGCTCCGTCACGAGACGCCCGAGCTGCACGACCCGAGCCTCGATGCCCTCTCCGCCGAGTTCGACGACGCCCTGCGCACCTTCCGGCTCGACCGCTCGGGGCTCAGCATCCTGGTGAACCTGTCGGGCGAGCCGCAGGACTTCGCCGTCGAGGTGGACGACGTGTTGTTCGCGACCTCCCCGATCGACGGGTCACAGCTGCCTCCGACATCCGCCGCCGTCATCCGACGCGCGCGGGAATAGTCGCGCACTTCATGCAGTTGCATTGACCTGACAGAATGGTTGTCACGTCAATCAACTACTTGGAGTACACACAATGAGCATCACCGCCGACACGATCCCCGGCTACGTCGCGGGCACCTGGACCCTCGACCCCACCCACTCGGAGGTCTCGTTCAGCGTCCGCCACCTCGCCATCAGCAAGGTCCGTGGCACCTTCGAGTCGTTCAGCGCCTCGGCCGTGAGCGCCGAGAACCCGCTCGAGTCGACCCTCGTCGCCTCGATCGACGTCTCCTCCGTCAACACCAACAACGAGATGCGCGACGGCCACCTCCGCACGAGCGACTTCTTCGCCGTCGAGGAGTTCCCCACCATCGACTTCCGCTCCACCGGCCTGCGCGTCGAGGGCGACGACTACCTCGTCGACGGCGAGCTCACCCTCCGTGGCGTGACCAAGCCCGTCACCATCAAGGGCGAGTTCGGCGGCATCGTGACCGACGGCTACGGCCAGGTCAAGGCTGGCGCCTCGGGCACCCTCAAGATCAACCGCCACGACTTCGGCGTCTCCTGGAACGCGGCCACCGAGGCCGGCGGCATCACGCTCGGTGACGAGGTCACGATCACCATCGAAGGTCAGATGACCTTCCAGCCCGCCGAGTAACACCGGGCTTCACGACCCGCGGGGCGGCGGCCCGAGAGCCGCCCCGCTCGGGCTTGCACAACCCTAGAACATATGTTCGAATGTGTGCATGAGGTGGGACGGGCAGGCGTTGGCGAGTGAATCGCCGAACGCCCTCGTCCGCCTCAGCAACGTCGTCCGCAGCATTCAGACGCCGGACTTCGCGGGCGTCACCTTCCACGAGGTGATGGCCAAGACCGCGCTCAACAAGGTGGCCGGCCCGAGCGCGATGCCGTTCAGCTGGACGATCAACCCCTATCGCGGGTGCAGCCACGCCTGCGTGTACTGCTTCGCCCGCAATACCCACACCTACCTCGACCTGGATGCCGGAGCCGACTTCGACAACGAGGTGATCGTCAAGATCAACGTCGCCGAGGTCCTCCGCGGCGAGCTCGCCCGGAAGGGCGACCAGGTGCCCGCGGTCGCCCTCGGCACCAACACCGATCCCTACCAGCGCGCCGAGGGCCGCTATCGGCTCATGCCGGGCATCATCGCCGCCCTGGCGGACAGCGGGACGGCGTTCTCCATCCTCACCAAGGGCACGCTCCTCCGACGCGACCTGCCCCTCCTCGCCGAAGCGGCCGAGCACGTCCCCGTCGATCTCGCCATGTCGATCGCCATCTACGACGACGAGCTGCAGCAGTCGATCGAGCCGGGCACACCCAGCACGAAGGCGCGATTGGCGACCGTCCGCGCCGTGCGCGATGCCGGACTGGACTGCTCCGTCTTCCTCATGCCGATCCTCCCTCACCTCACCGACTCGCGCGCCCATCTCGACGACGCGCTCTCCCAGGTCAAGGAGGCGGGTGCCACGAGCGTGCTCTACACCGCCCTCCACCTGCGCCCGGGCACCAAGGAGTGGTTCATGGAGTGGCTCGGGCGCGAGCACCCCGAACTCGTCGAGAAGTACCGCTACATGTACTACGGCACCAACTCCTACGCGCCGAAGGACTACCGCCGGTGGTTGGCGGCGAAGATCAAGCCGCTCATCGCCCGGCACGGACTCACGCCCGGGCTCGAGGATCCGGCGACGGGTGGAGTGCGCACGACCAACGCAGGCGACATCCGCAGCACCGCCCTCGGTGTCATGCGCGACGCGAACGGCGAACGCCGGGCCGCCCGCGGGCTCATTGCCGAGGAGCTCCCGCCCGCCATGGCACCGACCCTCTTCTAGCGCGGGGTACAGTACCGGGATGGGCAAGATCCTCTACGGCGACTCCAGCATGGAGATCGTCTTCGAAGACCGTGCCATGGCGCACCTCCAGCTGGTCATCGGCTCGAAGCTGCGACGTGGCGAGAGCTTCTTCATGTCCTGGAAGGACGACCCGAGCGTCGGCGACGGGCGCAGCAGCATCTGGCTGAGCAACTCCATCCCGCTCTACTTCCGGTACTCCGGCAGCAAGCCCGTGACGATCAACCGCGAGTGGCTCGAGACCCTCACCCTCTCGGCCAACAGCACGACAGGCCTGCAGTTCACCCCGGAGCCCGGCGCACAGCCACCCCGCTCCCAGGTCTGACCGAACGCGCGTCACGGCGCGCTGCATCCCGTCACAGTCCTGTCAAGAGGTTGGTTTCCCAGCTTCCGTCGCATTGAATGGGGTCATCCCCCATTCGAGGGACATCTCCACCGATACACCCGATGTTCGGTACTGACGGAAACGGTGCGCCATGGTGCTTCTCATCCCCCACGGTCGTCCCGACATCGCCCTTGTCGACGACGACCTCTACGCGGTCCTCTCCGAGACCGACACCCTCGGCTACATCATGCGCGTGGGCAGCGTGTACGTCGCCCTCGTCGGGGAGAACCCCAAACGCGCGTTCGAGGTCGGGCAGACGCTCGATTGGGATCGGGCGATCGAGTTGGTCGTCCGCTACTGAGCGGACGTGTGATCCAGGACGAGTGGCCGGTCAGCCGGTGACGTGCGCGGCAAGCCACGGCACGGGGTTGACCGCGGTCGCGTAGATCCCGCCGAGGCGGATCTCGAAGTGCAGGTGGGGTGCGGTCGCCGCCCCCGTCATGCCGACGAGGCCGACCTGCTGGCCCACCGCGATCGTGTCGCCGACCTGGAACGGCATGGAGCCGTCGAGCAGGTGGGCGTAGGTGCTCGTGATCGTCTGGCCGTCGATGACGTGCTCGATCTTGAGGTACACGCCGAGGGACGAGTCCGGCCCAACCTGCGTCACGACGCCGTCGGCCATCGCCGTCACCACCGTGCCGGAGGACCCGCCGAAGTCGGCGCCGGAGTGGAACGCGGCACAACCGGCGCAGGAGGTGGAGCGGTTGCCGAAGGAGCTGATGATGCCGTGGTCGCCGGCGATCGGGTACTGGATCACCGAGTAGTGCGTGACGGTGTAGTCCTCGCGCACCGCGGCCTCGGGTGCCGCGTAGGCGACGTCCGGGGCCACGTAGGCCGGCTCAGGAGCCGGGGCGGAGGCCTCGACCGACTCCACGACGATCTCCGCCGAGGCGGGGATCATCGGCAGGCAGGCGAAGAATGCGGTGACGGTCATGGCGCCGAAGGCGAGGTGGGCGCGCTTGGGGCGCAGGAAACTGAGACCGAGGGGACGGTGCTGGTGCACGGCGCGCTCGGTCGCGGGGGTATGGGGCAAAAGTCGTACTCTCCGGGTCCTCACGCGCACTCGGCGCGGTGGAGCCAGCGAGTTCTGCGCTCCATCGGGTCGTGCGCGGCAGGAGGCCGACGCGGACAGACCACCATTACCTGTCTTTCTGTGAGGTTCGTGCCAATGTCGTGGCAAAGTCCACAAAGCGGTTCAGGTCCCCCATGTGGTGGACTAGCCCGATGGCAGCTATCGACATCAATCACGTACCCGGGGAGTCGCGCTTCGAACTGATGGAGGACGGGGCCGTCATCGGACAGGCCCGCTACCGGGAGGTCGACGGTCGTCGCGTCTTCACCCACACCGAGGTGAGCCCCGATCATCAGGGGCAGGGACTCGCCACCCGACTGATCGTGACCGCGCTGTCCGCCACGCGCGACGACGGCCTCCGGATCGTCGCGCGGTGCCCGATGGTCGCCGCGTACGTCGCCAAGCACCACGACTACGACGACGTGCTCGACGCCTCCTGATCAGCAGGCGGCGTCGCGTCGAGCGGGTGAGCGATCTCGTCCCGCGGCATCCGAGCGAGGATGATCGCCGCCGTAGTGAGGAAGACGGGCACGATCCCGGCGACGAGGAACGTCGGGGCTAGGCCGACGGCCTCCCCGATCGGCCCGGCAAGCGCCATCGAGATCGGCATGAAGGCGAGCGAGACGAAGAAGTCGAGGCTCGACACCCGGCCCAGTAGTGCGGGCGGAACGCGCCGCTGCAGCAGGGTCCCCCAGATGACCGTCGCCGCCTGGAAGGTGAAACCGACGGCGAAAGCCGCCGCCACCATCACCCACAGCTGCGAGGTGATCCCCATGAGGGCGAGCGGCAGCGAACCCAGACCCCACAGGGTGAGCATGATCGTGAGGTAGCGACGCGGAAGCGGCAGGGAGGCGACGAGCACCGAACCTACGACGCCGCCGATCCCGAAGCCGGCGAGGACGAGAGCGAACTCGGCCGGCCCTCCCCCGGTCTGGTCGGTCACGGCGAAGGGGATGAGCACCTCCATCGGGCCGACGACCGCGAGGACCAGCACCGTCGAGCAGAGAAGTGTGCCGAGCAGCCACGGAGTGCGCACCATGTACGAGAAGCCACCGGCGACGTCCGCGAGGAGGCCACGGACGCCCGGGGTGCTCTCGCTGAGGTCCCGGCGCACCGGCGTCCGGCGCAGGAGGAGCAGGCCGAGGATGGCGAGCACCTGGGATCCCGCGATCACGACGAAGACGAGTGCCGGTGAGTGCACGGCGATGATCGCGCTGGCCAGCACCGGGCCGGCCGCCTGCATGACGGCGGGGCGTAGGACCCCCTCGAGACCGTTCGCCGCGAGCAGGTCGTCGGCCGGCAGCACCGAGGGCAGCAGGGCGGAGTAGGCGGGGAAGAAGAAGCCGTCCGCGACGCCGAGCACGAAGGACACCAGCGCGAGATGCCAGACCTCGACGACACCGGTGATCGCGAGCACACCGACGACGGCGACCGCCGCGCCCTTGAGCACCTCCACGCCGACGAGGATGAACTTCTGCGGCAGGCGATCGGCGGCAACACCCCCGAAGAGGACCGTGACGACGAGTCCGATCGCATTGGCCGCGGCCACGAAGGAGAGCTCGATCGGGCCGCCGCCCAGCTCGCGCACCTGGAAGACGATGCCGACGAGCCACATACCGGTGCCGAGGATGGAGATGGCGAGGGCCGCCACGAGGATCCGGAACTGGCCGATCGCGAACGGCCACAGCACGCGTGGCAGGCGGATCCCGGTCATATGCCCACATTGCCACAGGCTGCGGACATAGGATCGAGCCTCATATGAAGCAGCTCACCGCCGCCCAGATCCGCGATTCCTTCGTCAACGCCACGCGAGGCGAGGTGGAGCGCATGCCGCTCCCCGGTCTCCACGAGGTGCTGTGGGACGAGCGCGAGTACCTCGGCTGGCGCGACCCGGGCGCTCCCCTCCGCGGCTACCTCGTGCACTGGGACGGCGACGAGCCGATCGGCATCCTCCTCCGGGCGAGCGACACCCGCCTGCGCCCCGGCATCTCGGCGATGTGCTCGCTCTGCCGGATGCCGCAGCCGTCCTCCCAGGTGACCCTGTTCTCCGCACCGCGCGCCGGCGAGGCCGGGCGCAACGGCAACTCGATCGGCACCTACATCTGCGGCGATCTGGCCTGCTCGATGATCATCCGGATCCTGCCGGCGCCGCACCCGATGCAGCCCGACCCGGCCGAGGTGCTGGCCACGCGCGCGGCCGGACTGCTGGAACGGGTCTCCGCGTTCACGGCCGGGGTGATGAAGTCGGCGTGAGCCGCTTCGGAACGCCTTACGGCGCCAGGCGCTCCGCCTCGTGCACGATCTCGGGGAGCACGTCGCGCATGTAGGGCTCCCACGCCAGACGCACGATGAGCGCGACGGCCCAGCCCCAGCCTCCCTTGGCGGTGAAGGCGTAGGTCCAGTCCACCCGCGTGCCGTCCTCGACGGCTGTGTACCGCCACTCGGCACGCGCGTGGTGGACGAGCATCTTGAACAGACGGGTGAAGTCGGTGAGCTCGTAGGCGAAGAAGTCGGGCTTCTCGACGTCGGTGATCGTCTCGACGACCGACCCGCCGTCGCCGAGGACGAGGGTCCGGGTCTGTCCGACGGTATCCCACGGACCACTCTGGTCGCGGACGGCGACGGTCGCGGGGATGACGCCGTGCTTCGGGTAGAACCGCGATGGGTCGATCGGGGTGAGGACGAGCCACGTCCAGTCGATCGGGGTCTTCGACACCATGCTGACGGTGGCGCTGCTGGTGCTCATTGACTCACGATAACCCCGGCCGACGAATAACCCCGGCAGCGCTTGACTTCTCGGGCGGGTCGAGGCGGTCATCAGCCCCAGGGGGGTCTCGACGGGCTCGACCCGCCGAGGCTGCTCGACCCGCGGACGGAAGCTCGAGCCGCCGGGGCAGGCCGAGCAATCGCAGCGGAGCCCTACTCGGCCAGGACCGAGAGCACGTTGCCCGCCGGGTCCCGGAACCACGCGATGTCCGGGCCCTGGCCGCGGGAGATGCCCTTGGCGTCGGTGCCGAAGGACGGCTCCGTGTAGATCTTGGTGACGACCCCGCGCGCGTTGAGGTCATCGACCGCCGCCTCGACGTCGTCAACGTCGAAGTTGAGGATCGTGAACTCGGCCGGAACATGGTCGGGCTTCACGTAGACGAGGATCACCGCGCCGCTCGCCAGGTGCAGGTTGAGGAACCCCATGTCGTTCTCGCGGACGTCCAGCCCGAGCTGGGTGCCGTAGAAGTGCTTCGCCGCCCCCACGTCGTCGACCGAGAACCCGCTGAACGCACCATCCGTTGTGAACATGCCTACTCCTTTGTCGTTGATCTGGCCCCGGCCTCCGCCTCGGCCCGGCGCCGCGCGAGGTATCTGCGCTCGGCACCGGTCGGGGCGTCGACCAGGTCGTATTGTTCGATCGCCTCGGCGTACCGGCCGAGGCGGCGCAGCATGTCGGCCCGCGCCACCGGGACGAGATGACTGTCGAAATCGGGGATGGCGGCGAGGCCCGCCTCCCACCCGTGGTGCAGCCCGACGGCGATCGCACGGTTGAGCGCGATCACCGGGCCCGGCGCGTTCGCGACGAGCTGGTCGTAGAGGGCGAGGAGCGCTCCGGTGTCGAGCGGTGCACGGACGTGGACCGACGCGATCGCCGCCTGCAGCCCGTAGTAGCCGAGCTCCCTCGGCAACACGGCCATCGCCTCCGCGATCTCGTCCGTATGCCAGAGGGCGCGGTCCTGTTCGTCGAGGGTCAGGATGTCCCCCGCGGCATCGAAGCGAGCGTCACGTCGCGAGTGCTGCAGCAGCATGAGCGCGAGCAGGCCGCGCGCCTCCGGCTCGTCCGGCATGAGGGCGACGACGAGCCGCGTCACCCGGATCGCCTCCTCGGCCAGGTCGCGCCGCAGCAGCGCGTCGCCCGACGAGGCGGCATAGCCCTCGGAGAAGAGGAGGTAGAGCACGGCGAGCACTCCCCCGAGACGCTCGGGCCGCGTGT
>Ga0247810_10001118_pt1 | contig 18494 bp, 17 predicted proteins | sample UWRJL119311C1_FD_179918 | JGI IMG/M metagenome (GOLD analysis project Ga0247810, IMG submission 179918) | Plant litter microbial communities from Arlington Agricultural Research Station in Wisconsin, United States - UWRJ-L119-311C-1 | ecosystem: Environmental > Terrestrial > Plant litter >...
TGTGACAAAGAGAGGTTTGTGTGAGAAAAACGCGAAAATTTCTTGGACACAAGTAGAAACGGGTTCTGCCGTAACTTGGAAATATCCATCTTGCGTTTTGAAAGGAGATAATTCGGTTGGCGAATTTTATTCGATTGCCGTAACCAATAATTTCCAGCAGGCGGATACAGGAACCAAGATGATTCACTTGGGAAAAAACACAAAATCAACGATTATTTCCAAAGGAATTTCTGCTGGAAAATCGCAAAACAGCTACCGTGGATTGGTGCAAATCAGTTCAAGAGCCGACAATGCGAGAAACTTTTCGCAGTGTGATTCTTTGTTGATGGGAAATAACTGTGGAGCACATACTTTTCCGTACATCGAATCAAAAAATCCTTCAGCGAAAATAGAACACGAAGCCACGACAAGTAAAATTGGAGAAGACCAGGTTTTCTATTGCAACCAAAGGGGAATCCCGACAGAAAAAGCCATTGCATTGATTGTAAATGGTTTCAGTAAAGAAGTTTTGAACAAGCTTCCAATGGAATTTGCGGTTGAAGCTCAGAAGTTATTGGAGATTTCTTTGGAAGGAAGTGTGGGATAATCAAGAATTAAAAATCTGAAATTATGGACATAGTTTTAAAAAACGTAAAGAAAAAAGATTTGCCGGTTTTGAAATCATTGGCCAAATCGTTAGGTTTTGAAATTGAAAAAGAAGAGAAACCTTATAATCCAGAGTTTGTTAAAAAAATTCTAGAAGGTGAAAAGCAAATCAAGGAAGGCAAAGGAATTAAAATGACTATGGAAGAGCTAAATGCTTTATGGAAATAGTATTTACTCCTCAAGCTAAAAAAGATTTAGATTTTTGGATTAAATCTGGAAACAAAGGAGTTTTGAAAAAAATTGCCGTTTTGATAGACGATATTCAACTTCACCCTTTTGAGGGAATTGGAAAACCTGAACAATTAAAGTATCAATTAGCAGACCGATGGTCACGAAGAATTGATAGAGAGCATAGAATTGTTTATAGAATTACAGAAGAGAATAATTTAGAAATTTTAAATATACTGTCTTTAAAAGGACATTACGAATAAACAAACAACAATGTTAAGTATAAAAAATTTACACGCTGGAATTGAAGATAAAGATATCTTAAAAGGAATCAATCTTGAAGTGAAAGCCGGCGAAGTTCACGCAATTATGGGACCAAACGGTTCTGGAAAAAGTACACTTTCTGCTGTAATTGCAGGGAACGAACATTATGAAGTCACAGATGGCTCTGTTGAATTGGACGGCGAAGATTTAGCTGATTTGGCTCCAGAAGAAAGAGCTCATAAAGGTGTTTTCCTTTCGTTTCAATATCCGGTTGAAATCCCTGGAGTTTCGGTAACGAACTTTATGAAAACTGCCATCAACGAAGGAAGAAAGGCAAAAGGTCAGGAAGAAATGCCGGCCAATGAAATGCTGAAATTAATCCGTGAGAAATCGGAGTTGTTGGAAATCGACCGTAAATTCTTGTCTCGTTCCTTAAACGAAGGTTTTTCGGGTGGAGAGAAAAAAAGAAACGAAATTTTCCAAATGGCGATGTTGGAACCGAAATTAGCTATTCTTGATGAAACCGATTCAGGTCTTGATATCGATGCTTTAAGAATCGTTGCCAATGGTGTGAACAAACTGAAAAGTGAAAACAACGCCATCATCGTAATCACGCACTACCAAAGGCTTTTGGATTATATCGTTCCTGATTTCGTTCACGTTTTATACAACGGGAAAATCGTAAAATCAGGCGGAAAAGAATTGGCTTACGAACTGGAAGAAAAAGGTTACGACTGGATTAAAGCCGAAAATTAAATTTGTTTAAAGTTTAAGGTTTAAGGTTGCTATCGAGAACTTTAAACTTTTGAAACTTTAAACTTTAAACAAAAATGTATGTTAAAAGAAAAATTAATATCGTCTTTTATGGCTTTTGAAGAACGCGTGGATGTCGATGCCGACTTGCATGATGTTCGTACAGAAGCATTTAAGAATTTTGAAGAAAAAGGCTTCCCGACAAAAAAAGACGAAGCTTGGAAATATACTTCGCTGAACGCCATCTTAAAAAATGATTTCAGTGTATTCCCAAAAAACGAAAATACGGTTCAATATTCGGATGTAAAAAAATATTATTTGCATGAGATTGATACGTACAAAGTCGTTTTTGTGGACGGCGTTTTCAGTTCGTTTTTGTCTTCTACGACACACGATGGATTGGATGTCTGCCTGATGTCATCGGCTTTGACGAAGCCAAAATACAAAATGGTGATTGATGAATATTTCAATAAAATTGCCAACAAAGAGGAAAGCCTTACTTCGTTGAATACCGCTTTTGCGTATGAAGGAGCTTACATCAACATCCCAAGAAATAAGGTAGCCGACAAGCCAATCGAAATCATCAACTTTTCTACAGGAAGCGAAAGTGCCCTTTTGGTACAGCCAAGAAACTTGATTATCGTTGGAGAAAATGCCCACGTTCAAATCATCGAAAGACACCAATCGTTGAATGAAAATCCGGTTCTGACCAATTCGGTTACGGAGATTTTTGCTCAAAAAAGAGCGATTGTAGATTATTATAAGATTCAAAATGACAATCTGGAAGCTTCCTTGATTGACAATACCTACATCGCACAAAAAGAACAAAGCCACGCTTCGGTGCATACTTTTTCTTTCGGAGGTAACTTGACCAGAAACAATTTGAATTTCTACCATCAAGGGGAACATATCGATTCTACCTTGAAAGGAATCACGATTATCGAAGGAAAACAGCACGTTGACCACTATACTCTGGTACAACACGCGACGCCAAATTGCGAAAGCCACCAGAATTACAAGACGATTTTGGATGATAAGTCAACAGGCGTTTTCAACGGTAAGATTTACGTAGAAAAAGAAGCCCAAAAGACCAATGCTTTCCAGCAAAACAACAATATTTTGTTGAGCGACAAAGCTTCGGTGAATGCAAAACCACAGTTGGAAATCTTTGCTGACGATGTAAAATGTTCACACGGTTGTACCATTGGGCAATTGGATGAAAAGGCAATGTTCTACATGCAATCCCGCGGAATTCCTGAAAAGGAAGCGAAAGCATTACTGATGTATGCTTTTACAAACGAAGTCATAGAAAGCATCAAAATCCCGGTTTTAAAAGCGAGAATTACCAAAATCATCGCCATGAAATTAGGAGTAAATATTGGATTTGATTTGTAATAAATCGTGATTCGTAAAAATATAAGGCCGTCAATTTGATGGTCTTTTTTTTGTTCCAAAATTTAGATTTTCACTTAAAATTGATTTTCGATTTTGATGCCGATATAAAATTTAGGACTTTAATTGAATCAACTATAAAATATAACCGCATTTATAATACAATCTTCAAAAACACTTCAAAATAATTGAAAATTCGAAAATTTCAATTCGCTTCTTAGGTTTATTTAGAATTAATAAAAATAATTTGGATAAACCAAAAACACACCTTACTTTTGCAATTTAGAATTAATCTAAAGTCAAATAGTAATGCAAATTCATACCAAGGCTTTTCTATCCTTATCGGTTCTTTTTACAATAAATACTTTTTCGCAAGAGAAAGTAATCGATACCACAAAGGCTACAAACATCGACGAGGTTGTTGTTACCGGGCAGTTTGAGCCTCAATCCTTGAGAAAATCGGTTCACAATGTGAGGATTATTTCGAGAGCTGATATTCAAAATTTAGCGGCAAATAACTTAGGCGATATTTTAAATCAATATTTAAATATCACGGTTAGACCGAGTGGCAGCAACGGAAAATCTACGGTTTCAATGTTTGGATTGGACGCTCAATATTTTAAAATTCTGATTGATAATGTTCCCTTAGTGAATGAAGGCGGCGTTGGAAACAACATCGATTTATCTCAAATCAATCTTAATGACATTGAACAAATTGAGATCATTGAAGGTTCAATGGGTGTGACGCACGGGGCAAATGCAGTGAGTGGTATCTTAAATATCATCACAAAAAAATCTTCAGAGCATAAGTGGGATATTAATGCATTTGTACAAGAAGAAACTGTAGGCAACGAATATTCTTTATTTGACGAAGGAAAACACATTCAAGGCTTGAGAGTTTCACATTCTATTACTGATAACTGGTATGCCGCAATTGGCGCCACCAGAACTGATTTTCAAGGTTTTTTGAATACTCAAAATGGTAAGGAATACTCCGTAAACGATTTTACAAGAGGTTACAGCTGGCTGCCAAAAGAGCAACTTAACACCAATGCCACAATTGGATACAACAAAAATGGATTCAGAGCATTTTATCGTTTTGAATACCTTGACGAAAATATAGATTTTTACAATAGTACAGTACAATCTGGATACTCGAGCGCGCTTGGTGCCTTCAAATATTCAGAAGACATGAGGTACCTGACCAATCGTTTTTACCATAATTTAAATGTTGTGGGCAAGCTTTTTTCAGACATGAATTACAACGTTTCTGTCTCTCATCAAAAGCAGCAACGCGACGTTGAAGAGTTTAATTACAGGATTCTTACGGATGAAGAATATAATCTGACCAAAACGAAAGATCAGTCAATGGAGGTTTTGTATTCTACCGGAACCTTAGACGTCCTTAAAAACGACAAAATCAATCTTCAAGTTGGTTACGAAGCAGTAAATAACCAAGGGTTTTCCCTTGTTGAAGGCGAAAATAACACCACAAAAATCATCAGAGAGCGTTTAGAAAATTATGATTTCTTCGCAGTTTCTGAACTAAAATTATCCGATAAATTCTCTCTTCGTCCTGGAGCTAGATATTCGTTCCAATCAAGATTTGAAGATCAATACGCAATTTCTTTGGGAGCTAGACAATTATTTGAGCAGGGCTATGAATTGAGAGGTTCCATTGGAAGATCATTCAGAACACCTTCATTCGAAGAACTTTTCAGCGAAATGGTATTCTCTGGCCACAATTATATTGGAAATGAAAACTTAGTTCCAGAAACAAGTATGTCTTATGAGGCAAGCATCAAGAAAAATACGGCATTTGATTCTGGTTTAGCTTTGTCAAATACAATCATCGTGAGCTACATGGACATTAAAGACAGAATTGATATGGCGTTGGTTGGCTTAGATGCTGGTGGCGCGCAGATTAATCAATACATCAATGTCAGTAAATACAATATGTGGAACGTTAGCTCAACCAACCAATTCAGATTCAACAACTGGAATGTAAATTTAGGCGTTGCATTCGTTGGGGTTTCGCAGCTTATTGACAACGGACAATTTAAAACCACAGACAAATATTTATATTCCTTAAATGTAAACACAAATATTTCGTACACTGTCCCAAAATGGCAAACTGTTTTTGCAGCGTACTATAAATATACCGGAAAACAACAGCAATATGTTGTGGGTGAGTCAGGGTACATCCTTTCAGAAATTGAACCGTACAGCTTGCTTGATTTAACAGCTCGAAAAACATTTTTTAACAGACGACTTGAAACTACAATCGGCGCCAGAAACCTTTTTGACATCAAAAACATCAATCAATCAAGAATGAACGAAGGCGGAGGACACTCAACGAATTCGCAGCTACTTTTAGCGTACGGGACATCCTATTTTTTAAAACTTGCATATAACCTTAATTTTTAATTTAAATACAAATACAATGAAAAAAACGTTTTTATTCTTATCTATGGCAATGCTTACATTAGCATCTTGCTCAAGCGACGATAACGGAAATAATGTAACTCCAGTAACTCCAGAAGTTCCAGGAGAAGGTGGTGTTCTTGAAGCTTCAACTGGTGGTCCAAACCAAGGAAACCAAGTTTATGTTGATTTAAGCACAAGCCAAAAAACACTTGCAAGAAGAGATTCTTGGGATTTCGGTTTTTACGGTGGTGCTGACTTTAGAGTAATCATCAACGGTTCTATCAAAATGGCTGTTAAAAAACTTGCTACATCAAACATCGATGAAGTACAAGCTGAAGACGCTTCTGTAAACATTGGTTTTTCAACTGTTTCAACTCTTGGATATGCAGATAACCCAACTGGTGTTTTAACTGGAGCTGGAAACGGTGAAGGTACAGCAATCGCTGAAATTTCTGCAAATGATGCTGATAACAAAGTTTACTTGGTAAACATGGGATTCAAAGTGGGTACTGCTACGCCAAATCCAGGTTCTGAAGCTTCTACAGGTGAAGCAAGAGGATGGAAAAAAGTAAGAATCTTAAGAAACGGAACAACTGGATACAAAATTCAAGTTGCTGCGTTGAACGCTACAACTCACCAAGAATTTACAGTGAACAAAGATTCAAACTTCAACTTTACATTCTTTAGTTTAGACACAAACACTACAGTTTCTGTTGAACCAGCAAAAGACAAATGGGACTTGAACTTTACAACTTTCACAAACTATTTTGCTTATCAAGGTGGTTTTATTACGTATTACTTCGCTGACTTTGTTGCAACAAACTCAAAAGGCGGTACTCAAGTATACGAAGTTATGAATGCAACAACTGCTTATGACGCTTTCACAATCAGCAATGTTGTGGACGCTAATTTCTGGGCATCAACTGCTGACCAAAGAATTATCGGATCTGCTTGGAGAAACGGTGGTGGGCCATCTTCACTTCCAAGTGTAAAAGACGATCGTTTTTATGTAGTTAAAGATGCCGCAGGAAACATCTACAAATTAAAATTCTTAGCATTAACTAATGATGCTGGACTTAGAGGATATCCAGTATTCGAATTTGAATTACTATAATTTCCCCAAATATCAAAAAAAAACCGAGTCACCCGACTCGGTTTTTTTATGCTTAAAATTTGGCAATGCATAGCGCTAGACTACAAAAAAACCGAGAATCGATTCTCGGTTTTTTTTATTTTTTCATCTCAATGTGCGGAATTCCGTCTTCAAGGTATTCTTCGCTGGTCTGTTTAAAACCGTGGCTCTCGTAAAATCGTTTTAAGTACAACTGCGCCGAAATCGTAATCTGGCTTTCGCCAAAGTGCTTGCTGATGCCTTCAATCGCTTCTTTTATCAAGTCGTGGCCCCATTTCTTGTCTCGGAAATTTTCCTTTACAATCACCCTTCCAATCGAAGCTTGGTCAAAATAATCGCCTGACTTAAACAATCGGCAGTATGCCACCGTCGTGCCCTCGTATTCGCCTATTACGTGCAAAGCTTTCATATCTTTGCCATCAATGTCCTGATAAACGCAATTTTGTTCCACTACAAAGACTTCGCTGCGCAATTGCAACACAGAATATAGTTCAGACAGAGATAATGCCTCAAAAGGCTTAATTTTGAATACTAATGACATTTGTTATTTTAAAAATTTAATGGTTTTGATAATGGATTCCAATTCCTGCATGATATCGCGCTGCGGTGCCGATGGCGCATAACAAAATCCTTCAATGACGATAATCCTATTGTTTTTTTCGTCAATCAGGGCATAATTGACAAATGGCCCAGCCATCGTGTCGTTTTTTAATTCCCAGTTTCCTTTGGTTTGAAACCCTTTTTTTCCGTCAAGCGACGCGTTTTGCAGGTACGGCGAGAAAGAATCTTCCGTGACCATCTGTGAATTTTGCGTAGTTCCGTGGATGTACAAGCTCCCGATGGAGTCGCGCATTCTCACGATGTGGTTGATGGCATCTTCGTTTCGTTTGATGCAATGCAACGGAATTTCATAGACCAAAATACTTGAATTTCCGCTTTGGATTTCTTTCTTCAGCCAAATGAATTTGTCTTTTTCCAATACTTTTTTAAAGCTTTTTGGCACATCAATCGAAACCTTAAACTTGTTTTGGATGGCTTTGTCTTCTAAAAGTGATTTTCGGATGTTTTTCTGGCTTTCTTCCACTTCGGTCTGCTGCATCAGCGCGACAATTTGTGTGGCATTTTTTTCCAGATGTTCCACAATCAAGGAAGTACTTCGACCGGAAATCTTTACCAGATTTTGAGGCGAAGCTATTTGGTTTTCAGCAATCTCGAAGTTGTTTTTTGATTCTTTTTTGACGTAAATGATGTTCCGGCTCTTTGACAGAGGTCCGTCAAAAGCGTGCAGCGGATACTGATTGATAGTAAAAAGCGGTTCTTCCAAGGAAAGTCCGTCAACAGGCGTCGCGAATTTTTTTCGGATGGAATCCCCTATCTCGCCAATCCACAGCTTGTCATCGATAAAAACAGCGATAGAATTGATTTCTCCGGTAGATTCTTTCTCGGAAATATCGTCTTCTTTTTGCTGGCAGGAAAAGGTTAAAATTGCTAAAAATAAGAGCAACAGCTTTTTCATTGTTACAAATTTTTCAAATGGAAAAGCCAAAATCCAAGGGAATTATCCTTGGATTTTAAGCTTCATTCCAGGTTTGATATTTTCATTGCTAATATCATTCCATTCTTTGATATTTTCAACAGTAACACCTGATTTTTTAGCAATGCTGAAAAGTGAATCTCCTTTTTTCACAAGGTATTGTCTCACGCTAGCAGCCGTCGCGATTTGCTGTTCTGCTTTCTCAGCTTTGGTTTCAATCGGGGCATTTTCGCCTCTGATTAATTTTAATTTGCTTCCAAAAAGAACTCTTGTCTCTTCAAGATTGTTCCATTCTTTAATTTGGTCCACCGTCACGCCGTATTTCTTAGCGATGCTTCCCAAGTTGTCCCCTTTTTCAACGATGTAATATTCTGAATCTTTTACCGCGTCATTTTCAGGAAGAACGATTTCTTTCTTCGAAGTTTTTTCTACTGAAGCAATTGCTGTTTCCGTAGTATCTTTTTTGATTGCTTTAGGCGTTTTCTTTACAATTGTTGTGGCAACTCTTTCATTGGTTACAATTTTTAATTTTGCGCCCAGCATTACGTTATTACTTTTTAAGCGGTTCCATTTCTTAACCTCAGCCACAGAAACACCGTATTTTTGAGAAATTTCGCTGATGTTGTCGCCGCGTTTTACCGTGTGGTATTTTGTTTTGGCAACCATCTTGCTTCCCTTCACCACTTGTGTTTCTTCAGAATAATCCACATAAGGACTTTTTTCTGGAGCAGAAGATGCTACCGCGGTTTCCACTGGAGCCACAATGGCAGGCGCCGCTTTTCTTGCAAAATGTGGTCTTTCTCTCTTTGCGTCTTCAATGGCAGCGTAAGCATAAATTTTGTCTTCGTTTGAAGTATACGTCGCTACTTTGTGAATTGGCAATCTCAAGTAATGATTTTCTCCTTTGATATTTGGAACCACGTCTAATTTATAACCCGGATTCAACAACTTGATTTGTGATTCTGGAATGTCTAATAAATCAGAAATTTGCTTAAAAGTCATTTCTCTTTTCACAGCAACAGTATCCGTCGAAACATAACTGATGGCTGCTCTTTTTGGCTCAATTCCGTGTTCTTTGTGGTACTCATAGATGTACATCGTTGCTAAGAAAGCCGGAACGTATCCTGCCGTTTCCTTTGGAAGATGTTTTCTGATGTTCCAATAATTTTGCTGTCCGCCAGAACGTCTGATGGCTTTTGAAACGTTTCCTGGTCCTGAATTATACGAAGCCAAAACCAAATCCCAGTCGCCAAAAATCTTGTACATGTTTGACAAATATTGACAAGCCGCTTCTGTTGCTTTAACAGGGTCGCTTCTTTCGTCAACATAAGAAGTTACGTCTAATTTGTATTGCTTTCCAGTCGCGAACATAAACTGCCAAAGGCCTGTAGCGCCTACTCTAGATTTTGCGTGTGGATTCAAGGCTGATTCCACTACGGCCAAATATTTTATTTCTAACGGAACATCATATTTGGCAAGAGCTGCTTCAAACATTGGGAAGTAATATTCTGAAATGGCCATCAATCTTTCGTAAGATCTCTTTCTGTTTTTCAAATACGATTTGATGATATTTTCTAATCCCTCGTTGTATTCAATATTAAAAGGGGATTTTGCGTCCATTTCTTTCAATCTCGCTTTTAACAAGTCAGTTGACAAGTCATAATCTACCTTCACATCTGGATTTACATTGGCCAAATCATTCTGCATTTCTGCAAACAATTCTTGATTTGACAATTCTTTCATCCATTGCTCGTCCACACAATTGGCAATGTCATGCGTCACGAAAGTGCTTTTGATGGAGTCAAGAACAGATAGTTTTGGGGCAATCTGCGAGGTTGGGATTTCTTGCGCAAGGTCTTCCTGAGCAAGGAGATTTAAGGAAAAAAAGGGTACTAAAAGAAGTGCTATTTTTGTTTTATTCATAATCAAAAATTAATAACTTATTATATTTCAAATAATTATGCGTATTGCAAACTTAACGGTTTATAACTTACTTTTAAAAGTTTTAGTATATAAATTTTGTTTTTTAACTTAATATCGCATCAATTCCTGGCAACGATTTTCCTTCTAACATTTCAAGCATTGCCCCGCCACCAGTGGAAACGTAGCTCATTTTTGGCTCCAATCCGAATTGTTTTACCGCTGCAACAGAATCACCTCCTCCAACAAGTGAAAAAGCACCTTTTTCTGTAGCTTCTGCGATAAATTCTCCCAAAGCGATGGTTCCTTTTGCAAAATTTTCCATCTCAAAAACGCCCAAAGGTCCGTTCCATAAAATGGTTTTTGACTCCAGAATTACTTTTTTGAATTGTTCCAAGGATTTTGGCCCTGCATCAAGACCTTGCCATCCATCAGGAATTTCGTTTACGTTAACCACTTGTGTTTCTGCATCGTTTGAAAATGCATTCGCTGCAACCACATCCACAGGAATATGAACTTGAACGTTTTTCGCTTTTGCTTTTTCTAAAATTTCCAGTGCCAAATCGGTCTTATCGTCTTCACAAATAGAATCTCCAATTTTTCCGCCTTGCGCTTTGATGAACGTAAAAGTCATACCGCCGCCGATAATCAAGTGGTCCACTTTGTCTAAAATATTTTCAATAACCGTGATTTTTGAAGACACTTTTGAACCTCCCAAAACTGCCGTCACTGGTTTTTCAGAATCTTTCAAAACTTTGTTTAGGCTTTCGATTTCTTTAGCCAAAAGCGTACCAAAACATTTTTCATTCGGGAAAAACTGAGCAATGATGGTAGTCGAAGCGTGCGCTCTGTGCGCTGTTCCAAAGGCGTCGTTTATATAAATGTCTCCAAGTGAAGCCAATTTTTTAGCAAAATCAACGTCTCCAGCTTCTTCTTCTGAATAAAAGCGAAGGTTTTCCAAAAGCAAGATTTCGCCTGGTTTCAAGTTTTTTGCCGCTTCTTCCGCAACAGAACCTACGCAGTCTTCAGCGAATTTCACTTCTTTTCCTAGAACCTCAGAAGTTTTGTCAAGAATATGTTTTAATGAATATTTTTCTTCTTTCCCTTTTGGTCGTCCAAGGTGTGACATTAAAATCACGCTCCCGCCGTCAGCCAAAATTTTATCGATTGTTTCTTTTGCCGCCTCAATTCTCGTAGCATCCGTTACTTTGAAATTTTCGTCTAATGGCACGTTAAAATCTACTCTAATTAATGCTTTTTTATTGTTGAAATTGAAGTCGTTCAAAGTTTTCATTCGGGTGTATTTTTATGTTTTAGAATAATGTGGAATGACAAATATAGTTTTTTTCGGTTAAAGTTATCAACACACATGGTTGAAAATTACACGCTTCGTTTTACGAAAACGATTGAGCAGTACAAAATTTACATGGCTTTTCTGAATTAATCTTTGAAATTGGGCACAAAAATTATGGCATCTCTATTTTTTTTCCTACATTAAAGACCCGCAACTGTTTTGTAACTCGTATCTTTTTTGTCCTATATTTGCCTCATGCAATTTTCAGAAATACTAGGACAAGAACACATCAAAAGCCACCTGACCAAAAGCGCTGATTCCGGAAGAATTCCGCATGCGCAATTGTTTGTGGGTCCAGAAGGTTCGGGAACTTTACCGATGGCTTTGGCGTATGCCCAATATGTTTTGTGCAAAAACTCTGGTGGCGAAAATTCGGGAGAAAATGAAGCCTGCAACTTGAAGTTTGGCAACATTTCGCATCCTGATTTGCATTTTATTTACCCAACGGTTTCCACGGAAGATGTCAAGACAAAACCAAAAAGCCTTGATTTCATTGCCGACTGGCGTGCTTTTTTACTCGAAAATCCATACGGAGGTTTATTTGATTGGTACAAACAGCTCGGCGTTCAGAACAAGCAAGGTTTGATTCGCGTGGAAGATGCGCAGGAGGTTTTAAAATCTTTGGCGCTAAAATCTTTTGAAGGCGGTTATAAAATTATGATTGTTTGGATGGCTGACAAGATGAATATCGAAGCGTCGAACAAGCTTCTGAAAATCATCGAAGAACCGCCAGAAAAAACGCTTTTCATCTTGATTTCTGATGACGAAGAATCGATTATCCAAACGATTCGCTCGCGTTGCCAAGTCTTGCATTTCAACGGAATTCCGGAGGAAATAATTGCGGAAACTTTGGTTTCACGTGAAAACATCGACCCGCGCGAAGCGAAAAAATTAGCGCATCAAGCTCAGGGAAATTTCAGCAAAGCCTTGCATTTATTACACGAAGACAGTGAAGAACAGCCGTTTGAAGAATGGTTTGTACTCTGGGTTCGTGCCGCTTTTCGTGCCAAAGGAAATGCTTCGGCCATAAACGACTTGATTTCTTGGAGCGAACAAATCGCAGGTTTGGGACGTGAAGCGCAAAAGAAATTTTTGCATTTTTGCATTGAAATGTTCCGCCAGGCTTTATTGCTTAACTATCAATCGTCTAGCTTGGTTTACATGGAACCAAAAGTGGAAAAATTCAAGCTCGAAAATTTTGCGCCTTTCGTCAACGGAAATAACATCAACGATATTTTTAAGGAACTTTCTGATGCCGTTTACCATATCGAAAGAAACGGAAATGCGAAAATTATCCTTACCGATTTATCTATAAAATTAACTCGATTAATCCATAAAAAATAACAAATATGAACAATGCAGCTTCTATTTTAATTTTGCTTTTTCTGGCCGTAACCTTCCTGCAATCAGGGTATGACAAAGTAATTGACTGGCAAGGAAATGTGGGCTGGCTGAAAAGCCACTTCGAAAAAACGTTTATCAAAAATCAAGTGCCTCAATCGCTGATGCTGATTTTAGTTTTAGAAATTATCGCAGGAATTTTGTGTCTTGCCGGAGTTATCCAATTGCTGTTAAATGACGTGAGAACCTTTGGATTTTACGGAGCCATTTTCTCTTCTATCACTTTGATTTTTTTGTTATTAGGGCAAAGAATTGCGAAAGATTACGACGGAGCAAGAACGATTGCCATTTATTTTGTACCAGCGGTTTTGGGCGTTTACTTGTTGCAATAAATTTTAGAAACCTAATTTATAAAGACGTTTCCCAAAAGGATGCGTCTTTTTTTTTTTGCTAAACTTTTAAGCTTGCTTTGTAAAATTTTAATTCGTCCCAAGTGAATTTATCGCCGTATTTTTCTTTTAACGGAGTCAATGATTCTTCTTCATAACCTTTGAAAATCACCGCAATTTCTCGGATTCTTTCGTCTGGGAGCAAATCAGAAATTGAGACCTTCTCCGCTTCGATTAACTTGGCAATATGATTGGCAATGGTCTGATTCGTCAGTTTTCTGATTTCGGCAATTTCTTTGATGGTATTTTTCTGAAGCCAAAGCTCGTAGGTTTCTTCCACCGTAGATTTTTTTGGTTCCTTCTTTTCTTTCTTTTTCGGAAGGTATCGTTCTACTTCGTAATTTTCTTCGATTAAAGTCGAATTGGTTTTTTTAAATTCTTCTTTTATGAACTCTAACTTCTTGAATTTGTAGACTTTGATTTCTGTCGAATCTAAATTTTCCTTGCATATTTCCTTACCTGAAGATACGATTTCAATCATCAGTTTGGCCTTCATCAATCGCAGAATCGATTTGGTGTGCATTTCTTCCAAAGCATATAATTCCTGGAAAAACTGCTTGGCCTTTTTCATGCGCTTTACTTCTTCTAATTTCCAAAGAATCTCAAATTCCATCGCATCGAGCGTCTTGAAAAAATAGTCGTAAGCGGCGGTAATTCTTTCCGAAATAAAAGCAACATCGACCGTTTCATCGTGAAACAATTTATCAAGCTGGCGCATAAATTTAGACGCCGGCTCAACCAATCCGTCAATAATCTGAGCTTGGCGTTTGGCCCAGTTCATGTGTTTTGATTTCTCTGACTTTTCAGCGTCTTCGTTGTAGCTGTACTGGTGATTGCGCCATTCTTGCGACAAATCTTTCCAATCAAAGCTGTTTCTCAAATAGTTATGCACAAAACGCATCGTTTCTTTTTCCAATGACTGTGATAGCAAGTCTTCCGAAGCTTTGTTGTTTGAATACGACATCACATCTTGGTCGTTCGAAATTCCGTTCATTCGCAACTGAGAAAGCAAAATAAGGCCGTTTAACGAACGAAGTCTTGAAAGCGCAACATACGCTTGTCCGGGCATAAAAACTTGCGAAACATCGACCGCCGCTTTGTCAAAAGTCAATCCTTGGCTTTTGTGAACCGTAATTGCCCAAGCCAATTTCAGCGGATAATGCGTGAAAGTACCTAAAACTTCTTCGTCGACTTCCTTTGTATTTTGGTCTACAAAATATCGAATGTTCTTCCATTCATATCGTTCCACTTCGATGGTTTTATTTTCTTCTGGAAAATTCACCAGAATTTCGCGGTCAGAAAGCGACTTGATGATTCCCATTTTTCCGTTGAAGTAATTTTTCTCTGAAGAAATATCGTTTTTGACGAACATTACCTGTGCTCCTATTTTCAATTGCAATTTGGCTTCCACCGGAAAAATTTTGTCTGGAAAATCACCGACAATTTCGGGTTCATAAGTGATTAATTTTCCTTCCAAATCTTGCAATGATTGGGCGTTCATCGAATCAGCTTTGTGATTGTGCGTCGTTAACGTGATGTAACCTTTGTTTTTCTTGAGGTCGAAATCAGGTTTTACAAATTCGTTTAAAGTTTTAATATCTTCAGAATCGATTTGGTTGTTTCTGAGATTATTTAAAATATTGATAAACTTGTCATCCGTCTGGCGGAAAATTTTTGAGAGTTCGATGTAAAGGGGCGGATATTGCTGGATGACATGCGAATGGAAAAAGAATTTTCCGTTGTAATATTTTCGCAACGTATCCCATTCCTCATTGCGAATTACGGGTGGCAATTGCAATAGATCTCCAATAAACAAAACCTGAACGCCACCAAAAGGCTGGTCGTTTTTCTTTCGTATGCTCCTCATTGTGAAATCAATAGCATCGAGCAAATCGGCGCGAAGCATGCTGACTTCGTCAATAATCAGCAGTTCCATGTTCTGGATTACCGCTTTTTTGATTCCGTTCATTCTGAAATGGCGGACCAATGTGCTTTTGGTTTCAAATTTTACGCTGTCTGAAAACTGTGGCTCAGAGGTATTGAAATCTGGAATAAATCCGGCAAAAGGAAGCTGAAACATGGAGTGAATCGTGACGCCGCCGGCGTTTAATGCGGCGATTCCCGTGGGCGCGACAACAACGGTATTTTTGTGGGTGGATTGTATGATTTCGCGCAGTAAAGTGGTCTTGCCGGTTCCCGCTTTTCCGGTAAGAAAAATGGAGCGCTGGGTTTGGTTGATGAACTTTAAGGTGTACGATGCTGCTTGCGAAATCTCTTGCATTTGGCTTTTATTTTTGTGCAAGGTAAAAATTTTTAAACCATTAAGATATTACGGTCCACTAATTTTTTCACAATATGAATATGGACAAACTGCGTCGCTAGCCCCGATTGTTGCGGAAAGCCCGGAGTTTTAAAATTATTTTTTTGCTGGCGCAAAACAGCGACCGGAGGAAGCTCGTTTTGTTCCTTGCAAAAAAAGATTTTAAAATGAGGACTTGAAGCGGAAAGCGGGAATAGCTTCTTCAAAAAAAAAGCCCTCACGAGGAGGGCGATTTTATTATTTTTTAGCTTCTTCTTTTGGTTTAGAATCTGCTTTTTCTTCTGTTTTTGCTGGGGCTTTATAGTTGTCATTAAGTTCCTTAACGATTTTGTCTGTGATGTCTAAACCGTCTTTTGCGTACAGCACTGTGGCCGCATCGCCTGTTCCGTAAATGTACGTGTAACCGTTTTTCTTACCGTAATCTTTGATAAAGTTTCTCACTTTTGTTACAATTGAATCTCTTTCAACAGCACCTTCTTGTTGCAATTGTTGCCCCATTGCTTGTTGTGCGTATTGCAATTGTTGCTCTTTCTTTTGTAATTCGGCACCTTTTCTTTGTGCCCATTCTTGTCCATTTGCCTGCGCATTTCTTTGGAAATTTTGAGCTTCTTCTTGGAATTTTTTAACTTCCAATTCTAATTCTCTTCCCATCACTTCCGTTTTATCTTTGAACTTCGCTTGAAGGTCTTTTGACTCAGTATATTCTTCCATCAATTTTACAGTGTCAACGTATGCTGTTTTTTCTGATGATGCTGAAGCAGTTTCTTCTTTGTTACAAGAAAGTAATGTGATGGCGATTGCAAATGCTACTATAGATTTTTTCATTCTAGAATTCTTTGATTTTTTAATTTGGTTCAAAAGTAGGAAAAAAATTTTATAAAAGTCGAAAGTGTTAATTTTCGGTCGTTTTTTAAGATATAAGGTTTCTTTATGGATTCGATATTCTTTATAATTTTAAATTATCAAAAACGGATTCAAATAAAGCGATTTAAGACACTTTCTAAAAACGCCAATATCATTTAATGTTTTATCTCAAAATGATTGAACTGCGTTTTTTAATTCAATTTTTAGCGTTTTTTAATACGTAAATGTGCGAGGAGTATTCAAAATTCTTTTTTGCTTTTAAATTTGACTTCAATCCTATGGAAAATGCTTTGAAATAATTCATTTTGCCTGTTTTGTGTTTTTCGGAAAGAAGGCTCACATAAAATGAGTCAAATTTCATTGGAAGAATTTTTACCAATTTCAGATTTTCAGTCACAAATAATTTTTCGATGGCGGTTTTTGAGAAATGCCAAAGGTGTCTCGGCACATCATAAGCCGCCCAAAATTCTTTGTAATAATTCGCATCAAAAGATTTGAAATTCGGGACCGCTATAATTATTGACCCGTCTGGCTTCACCAATCGTTTTAATTCTTTAATTTGATTTTCCAAATTTGGAACATGTTCTAAAACGTGCCACATCGTAATGATATCAAACGAATGGTCTGCGAAATCAGAAAGGCTTGATTTTAGCTCCACTCCTTTTCTTTGGGCAATTGCTTTCGCTTTTTCGCTCGGTTCGATACCAACCGTTTTCCAGCCATTTTCTTTTGCAACTAATAAAAAATCACCTGTTCCCGCACCGATGTCCAGCAAGCTACCCCTGGATTTTTGCAATTCATTAATCAATGAAAGTTTATTTTTTAAAGCAATATTTTTTACAAAATGATAGGCTTTTTCAAATATAGAGCGCTTTCCGTCGGTATGCGAAATGTAATCGTCGCTCTCGTAATAGCGTCCTAGAACGTCTTCCGCAGGTTGCGGAGAAGTGATTAATAGGTCTAAATTTTCATCGTAAAGCAATTCGAAAGTTTCGTTCGATACCGAATTATCTTTAACGGTTAAAAAGTGTTTCAGGTTTTTGGAAATCATTATTTGGTATGAATGTATTCGTCTTTTAAGTTTTTTAAGTAAATCGTAGACACATTTTGAAGTATCGATTTATCAGAAAGGCAATCTTCATTGAATTCGTTTACCATGGAAATGGCAATAAATTTTGGCTGTCCTCCGACTGTATTTGCTAAATTTTCTTGATTCATCGCTGCGAAATTGGCGTAGCCAAAATATTTATCGAACTCTGAATTCTCGTAAATTATCAGTTTGTATTTGCTTCCATCGATGGTAATCCAAAATTCGCGCGAGAGCAGATTGTTTAAATTATATTTTGCTGCCAAGAATTGTTCAAAAGGAAGATTGGTCAAATTGTTTTCAAATATAAAAGCATTTAACGGCTTTGTGCCTAAAATTTGGATTCCATTTGGAGCAATGTAATAGTCGTCAATTTGAAATGCAGTTCTTGCTCCTACACAACTCTGCAGCAAAAAAATCATCAAAAAAATTGGAACAATTCCTTTGACGATGCGGTTTTTTACAGATGGTTTCACGTGAAACATTTTATGGCGTAACGTATTCAAGCTTCAATTCTTTTAAATAATTTAAAACTAGATTCTGAAAAATCGAATTGTTTTTCAGGCAATCATTGCCGATTTTATCAGTGACAGAAATCGCTACATAGTTCTTTTGCTCGCCGTTTTTGACAATGTCTTTGGCGGGTCTTTTCAAAATAAAATCTTCTAAGGTCACCCATTTCTCCACTTCTATCTTGTCTAAAACAGAAATCACAAATTCCTGTCCTTGAATTTTGACTTTAAAATCCCTGTGTTCGTTCGGCTGATTTAATTTGTAACCCAGAAACGTTTGAAACGAGCGCTGCATTCTGTTATTCTCAAACATGAAAATGGCTGGTTTCTCC
>Ga0247810_10001119_pt1 | contig 18473 bp, 15 predicted proteins | sample UWRJL119311C1_FD_179918 | JGI IMG/M metagenome (GOLD analysis project Ga0247810, IMG submission 179918) | Plant litter microbial communities from Arlington Agricultural Research Station in Wisconsin, United States - UWRJ-L119-311C-1 | ecosystem: Environmental > Terrestrial > Plant litter >...
TAGCCAGCATGCATGGCGCGGGCATAATCTCTCTCGGGTTCTCAGCCTCTCGCCGATATCACTTACCCCCCCTCCCTAGGGCAGCCTCAGCTCAGCGCTTCTGGCTGGTGGTAGGGGGAAGGAGGAAGTCGGAGGGGTTTATATAAATGGCATATGCAAGACTTTTCCTGTCTGTCTGTCTGTCTGTCTGTCTGTCTGTCTGTCTGTCTACCTTGTCCGTCTAACATTCCGTGACGTTTCTGCTCCCCGTTCGGTGATGTCTTTCTTCTTTCATTATACCATTAACGCCAGTTGAGCAAGCAGTATTGCACGATTATAAATATATATATATATATATATATTATGCGCACTTGGAAATGTAGTCCGTCCGATTTGATAAGAAGATTTGTGGCGGTTTCGATAATTGAGTTTCTGAGGGGGAGGGATGGATGGATAGATGGATGGATAAGAGGGGATATGATGATGTGTTGATAGCTTTTGCTATGTTTCTGCATGGGGGTTAATTGTATGTGTCAGGATATATATGTGTATGTGATCTCTGATCATACGTAGTAGCATTGATTGTGATCAGTTGTCTAGACTCACTTTCTTGCTCAGGCTTGTTTTTGGTTGGAGGTTAGATATTTACTAATGTCTTGAGGGAAGTAAAATGGAATAGGATATTGGTAGGCTGCTTTTCTTCTGGCAAGCTCTGCTTCATATTTTGGGCTTAAAACTGCTTAATCTAACTTGTTGTAAATGCTCGCAATCGTCCCAACAACACCAAAACGCCATACCCCGATGCCTATGTTTTGGAACTGAAACTTGCCACGCTATATCATGATTTTTGTTCATGGCTCGCTGATGGTACATCACTTGTCGTCTGGTTTGTTGTCGTGAAATGAGACCTGTAGATTTGGGCAGTTCATCCGTTATCCGGCAATCAGCTCCCAGACGATCATGACGATGTTGATGCCGATGAGTGGTACTGTCGTTCTTGTTAGCACTCTTTTCTCAATCTGAAATGCCGAAGGTCTGCATCCTCCGCCATAGTCCAGAGGGGGCATGTCCAAGCCTCAATCTTTACCAGTTGCTGGAGCAGCATGCAAATAGAGGAAATGATCGAGCAAATAGGAGAACGTACTTCTCATCAAAGTCCTCACGCTGTTGATCAACATGACCATCCGGTTCTTAACGCCCATATCTCCTCCTTGTTGCGCCCCACCGAATCCTGGATCTTGGGTAGTTGCAGACATTCCGACTATAGACACAGAGAAATCAAGTTAGCATGTAATTCGTGAAGACCCTTTCGTTTGGAACTCTGTTCAGCTCTATGTCACTCCTTCATCTCCTTCCAAATAGTTATGATGGACAAAAGTCGGGCCGGAGCGAACAGAGGAGCAAGGAGGCGTGGAGGGAAGGACAACGAACTGCGAGCCAGAAATCTGTCTTCTGATAATATGGCAATGGAATTGAGCAGGAGGGCCGCAACTATATCCATAAAGTATTAGCATCTCGTTCTTTTTACCAAGCAACAGGTAGATGTTCCCGAGCTGCCTCCTTTCTTTACTGGATAGCGGATAGACATACCCCAAAGCAGATTTCCGAAGGGGAAGAATAACATTTTCGCAGCTGCACTTTTGCTGATCTAGTTTCTGAGGCTTGTTACTCGTAGTTGGGGGAGCTTAGCCAGCTTTTGACTGTGATTGCGGTGATGAGTTTGGTGGACAGATATTCAAGTGGCGCCAAGAGTCAGCCTTACGAGGCTGTCGTGGAGTAATGAGGCTGGCACATGGAACGACGTGTGGTGAGATGGTACATTAATATGCGGCAGCAGATTATGATTGATCGTGTAAATTAAGTTACTCCTCTTGTACATTTTGATACCTAGGTATCTATCCTGTTTTTATGCCTATGGATTGGGGATTTTCTTGTTCAATAACCGCACAACATCATCTTCTACACGTCCCTTCAAAATGACACGACTGGGTAAAGCACCTCCTTTATAGCTATATGTGATACTATACTAACTAACCCAAGATATACTCCTCTCTCTCTTGCCTGCCTCTTTGATTCTCCTGCATCTGTCCCTGGCACCGTATACTAAGGTCGAAGAATCATTCAACATCCAAGCCATTCACGACTTCCTTTCCTCCTCTCTACGTATAGGCCGTCCGAAGGAACGATTTGATCATTTCGAATTCTCAGGTGCCGTGCCTAGGAGTGCTCTGGGTGCTTATGCTGTTGCTGTTGTCACTTGGGTTATAAGGTGGTTTGAAAAGCTCATCAATTTGGAATCTAGGATCGGGAAAGGAAGACACGCTCAGTTGGTTGCGAGGGGGGTGTTGGGCCTAGGGAACGCATGGGCGTTGTGGAGATATCAGGTTGGCTTGCAAAAGGCATTTGGTAAAAGTGTCGGAAGATGGTTTGGTAAAGTCAATCTACTGTGGTCAAAGAATCTAGCTTGGTGATATTTGCTAACGTTGGTGCACTTATAGTTTTGTTCTTAGCGAGCCAGTTTCATGTTATTTTTTATGCGAGTCGGACATGGCCGAACATGTTTGCTTTTATGCTCAGTAAGTGTTCGAGGTCATATAAGTAACTTGATAAATAGGTCTGACTTCAATAGCAACACTGGCGCAACGTCGACTTCTGCCGGACCAAAATCAGAGCAGACAGTCCGGAGCAGTTTGGTATTTTGTTGCCGCAGGAGTTATCTTCCGCTCTGAAATTGCTATCCTACTAGCCGTCCACCTAATTCCCTCTGTTCTTACCAGTTTAACGCTCGGCGCGATTCCCTACCGTACGATTAGTGTTGTGCTATCATCCTTCATCACCTCTCTCATCTTAACCTTAACTTTCGACTCAATCTTTTGGGACCGGCTTCTCTGGCCCGAACTTTCTGGTCTTTACTTTAATGTTGTTCAAGGCAAATCCTCCGAATGGGGAACTTCCCCCTATCACACCTACTTTAGCAATCTACTTCCAAAAATGCTTAAGAACCCAGCAATCTTGGTGCTACTTCCCATATCGTTAGTCCTGGGGAGGACAAGGAGCAGTGCGATGAAGTTCATAGGTCCGACGATGGCCTTTGTTTCAATTTATAGCCTGCAGCCGCATAAAGAATTGAGGTTTATTATATATGTGGTTCCGCCGCTTACAGCTGCTGCAGCAGTGGTTGCGGCGCAGTTCTCGTCTAGAAGAAGGTACGTTTTCTATGGTCAATTGTACCAATCCAACTCAAAACTTGTGAAAAATAATCTCCTTCCTATCCAATTATCGTGAAGTAATTGGTCAAGCTCAGCTTTAAAACTAAAAAAGAAAAAGTCTTACTGATAGGGAAATAGTGTGTTCAATGATTTCATCACCTTAGCAGTATTTGGCTCTACTGTACTCACTCTCGCTCTCTCGACAACGCAACTTCTAGTTTCCTCTTTGAATTACCCGGGTGGCGAAGCACTCTCTCTTCTTCACAATCACGTCGCCACTATCCCCAACAATTTTACCTCTATCCCTAATAGTGCTCTCGACGTTGACCTGACACTCATACGAGCTTCTCGCAAAGAACTTAACATTCACGTCGATGTACTCTCTTGCATGACTGGCATAACTCGATTCCTTCAACGTCCTGCCGTCGCTCGCTACCATCATAATGCCACTACAAAAACTACGACCACCGTTCTATTCCCATTTAGATACGACAAAACAGAGGATCCAGAAACACTCCTCCATCCAGGTTTCTGGTCGCAATTTGATTACGCTCTAATGGAAGAACCAGGAAAAGCAATTGGAAAATGGGAGATTGTAAGGACTGTTTACGGTTTCGCAGGCTACAATGAATTATTGCGACCTGGGGACGAGGTCAAGCCGAGTTTCCCTTATAGCGGGAGTGGGAATGATACGTGGCATGGTGTTGAAGATGGAGCTTTCGGGTATGTTGTTCTTCGTCTCATGCCTAGTCGATATAGTCTGCTAACTCGGTGGGATCTTAGGATAAGCAAAGTCATAGATGAATGGTCCAAAGTATCTAGGTACGAGATGTTGGTTCTGCTAAGAACTTTTGTGAGAAAATATACGGGAGGGTGGTGGTACGGTCCCAGAATGGAACCGAAAATCTACATTTTGCGACAGATTAAAGGGTGAGATCATTAGTCACATATATCAAAAAGACGTTCATGCTCCAGAATCTGAAACTTCTATCCCTACGGCATTTAAATTGATGTAAATAAAGTCTGAACGAAATATAGTCAACAGTGAAAGGAAATGATGCGTCACGGCCCTCGCTTAAATAGGGGTATGGAAAGTAGAGTGGTGAAGTACGACAACTATGAAATATGCTCCTGGTAGGGTTTGATACGAATATTTGTTTTGCTAGGCTTGTTTTGCTGGGGTATCGTAGTGTAATATTCGCCATATCTGAAATTCAGCTAGCTACTATGACAAGTAAATTAAAGTATTTTGAGAGTATTCACGGTATATATGACAATGATTGGTAGTACTTGGATTTTCTATTGTAAGTTTACACTCTGTTATTAGATAAGCAGGCCTAGTATGTCGCTAGCTAGCTCTACCTTTCCATCCCTCACTTGAATGATACTAATTGTGCAATACGACCCTTGCGAGGTAAGCCCGGCCTCCCGTCCCACTCCCAAAACGCCAAATACATAAAACACCACTGGTATTTCGCGCCGATTGAATGCTATTTCCTTTCCACTCCTACGATCGTATCTTTACTTTCTTTGAAATTCAAAGAACCTCGCACCTAATCTTTTCTTTTCTCTTCTTTCGTTGTGCCCTCCACCGATCGTACACGCGACCGGCATAGTTAACGATGCTCTTCTTTATGACACTCAGAGCCCTAAATTATGTCTTAATCTATCTCGACGATCTCCCGCTGCATTGAATTATTACGCCCTTGGCTCTGTCCTTGGCTCTGACTGTTATTAGGCGTAGGCTGCTGTCTTTGCTGATGCTGGGCGTGCATCATACCCTGAGGTTTCTGTCTAGGCTGTTGCTGTGGAGGGCGCTGTGGAGGTTGTTGTCTTGCCTGCTGAAGTTGTGCAGGCTGTTGCTGTTGCTGTACCTTTTGAGTAGGTGGCTGATCCGGAATTTGTGATGGAGCAGCAGGATGCAGTTCTAAATTCCGCATGATGTCATCAACCTGGCCCATCATTTGCTCAATACCGCCGGGCTGTGCCACAGCACCGGTTCGCATGCCTTGCCACCCATCTCCAGATGAATCCCAAACAGGCTGCAGTGCTTCATTTATTTCATCTTTGTCCTTTACCTCTTCGACTCGGGATATGTACCACCAAGGCTGGCCTTTCCTGTTTCGTAGTCTGATCTCAATCGAGGCTGTACGCATAGTTTGCTCCTCTGTTTGTCTAGGTTCGGGAGCAATGAGTTGGTATCGAATGATGAAGTGATCGACGGCACGCACTAGAACCACAACCTCACCCTTGTCCGGAATAGGTGCCCATACCATTTCGACAGAATCCGCACCTCGGAGCACCGGGAGGGTTAGAGGAAGAAGAGTCGCAACGCCATCAAGACCTTCCCTGCCATTCAAAGCCTTACTCAGATAGTCCACTATACGTATATGAGGGTTGCCACTGTCAAGCACAAGTCGCATTACTGTATCGACTGTTCCGAAGTCAATAGTTGCTTGGTATAGCTCTTGTGTCAAAGCAAGTGGATCGCTGTTTGGTCTCATTGTCGACGAAGCGTAACTGAAGACTATTTTACCGAGGGTGAGAGTCTCGCAAGTGAGAGTTTCGCTATGATTGTGGAGTACCTCCACAAAGTCGACCAAGCGTTCAATCTGATTGACTCTCTCGACGAGTAATGGGATGATGGAATCTCCAACTTTAGAACGCAACCTGAACACGAACACGCCAGTTTTGGCATTGAAAGCAATATCTTTGTCGACTCTTTCTTGTAGAACTGATAGAGACTTTGAAACGTCAATGACCATACGTGCTGTTGTTATCACAGTTGTGCTACGTCTTGATATTTGAGATGTGGATGGACTAGGATGTTCTAAGGGTGAATGAGTCGAATTCAGCTTAGGGTCGTCTAGTTCGAGACCTTTGAAGGTCAACTGGATAGTGTTTTTCGCCCACGGTCTACCTGTTCTCGAAGATTTGTTTTGCGATGGTAAAATCTGAGATAGTCGCACAAGGATGGATGGCAGTTTGACAGAAAGCGCACGATTGCTATCCCGAAGGATGTAATGGGCTTTGTATGAATGCAATGACCTGAGATTGGCGAAATGGGACGTAAGTGCTGCGGCGTACGTATTAAGCATCATGAAGAAGGAATATGATGGATCGGGTGAGATGACCTTCATTGGCATTTCGATAACGTGAACAACGCTCACTCTTTGCTCTTTGTTTTGAGCATTCGGATTAAGCGCCCTAGGAAAATTAGTTATGGTTTTGAAAAAAAGAAAAAGAAACCATAGATGATAACATGGATAACTTACGTTTCTAATAGCCACCAGCGCTCCCCACTCATACTTACGCTAACCACAAGAGACCAGCTTTTATTCCACTCTGGCCGTCTGAACCAACTCCAAAAAAGAGCGTCGGGGCTTGTCTTTTCTTTCAACACACTGGAAGGAACTTCCTGGGGAATTCGCTGCCACCCAAGTGTAAGAGCATGGTTGTGGATATTCTGTAACGCTAATCTACAGCGAAGTTGATCAATCAGCTGTGGGACTTGATTGATTGGGTCAGTTGCTCTTGGAAGATAGCTTTCGAGAGCCAATGTTGAATAGACAGATGCTGGGGTTATGAATAATCGCCCCGTAGTCGGTTCAATGCCAAGTCGTATTCGCTTCTCGTTGCTGACTTGAATTTCCAGAGAGCATTTGAGAGGATCGATCGAAGAGGTACGTAGAGAAAGCGTCGCATCGCCTCTCCTAAACAATGGCCGTGATTTGAGTTTGAGAAGTATTTGCGTGAGCAAGTAGCTCGAATGCATTGCAGTAATTTTTCTTAGCCACATCTCAGCTGACAATTTGACAGAATCAAATGAGACTTCAAAGTCTTTCACCTCTTTGCCGTCTCGAAACCATCGCATGGAAAGATAGCTGGTAGCTTTGGGTTGAACCTGCCCAGTCTCGATTCTCCCGCTACGAACTCCCAAAAGAAGCCAACTCTTAGGACCGGGTTTGCCTGCCCAGTATTGGATAGAAAGTGTTCTATTAAGTTGCTCAGTCTTCAACCCATGGATCCACTTGCCTCCAGCCAGCTGCAAAGTCTGCTTTCTATATTCATTAATCTTATGAGTAAGTATGAACTCGTGAAGTAATCTGTAACAACCAGGAAGGCCATCTTTCTCAAGGGTGGTGTTAACTCTGGCCTCGATTACATCTAAAAGTGGCTTGGGAATTTCACAGATAGTTGGTGTGAATAAAAAGCGAAAGTCGATAAACCAAAACATGCTTTCTGGATCTTCGCTTGCAACAGTGAGGTCTATTTCAAATTCCCCCGGTACCTGAAACGTCACACGTCCTGAATGGATCTTGTAACTTTCAAACTGTGCAGGTATATTGTCATGTTCGGTGGTTAAAAGCCGTACTGCTAGGGCCGTATTCACATCTTCTAGCGATTTGAGTAGCTCTCGTGGTGTCAAAGGCGGTATTGGTTTGTGGCCTAGATCTGGCATCCAGGATGCTTTGCCAGTTGATAGAACCGCCACGGCAGTTTTGAGATCCGGACTTCGTAATCTTGCTTGTGTCAAATCCCTTTTTAGCCAACTCATGTCGTCTACTGCTCCAAGATAGAGCATCTTCTGTTGGCGAAGATAGACCTGCAAGTCTATAAGTTTACCTACTTCATGAGCCCTCCGACTCCAATTCGCAATAACAAGTGCCTTTACCCACTCTGCGTGTTTGGCCTCCGCAAATTGTAACAATCGCTGCTTTTTGAGGATATTTGCAACATCTTTATCATCCTCTACACCTTGGACCGCGTTGCCATTGACGTACGGTTTTGGAGTAGGCAAGGGCATCTGCGCTAGCTCCTGAATCTTTTGGCTAAGCTGCGAATAAGTCTGTACCGATAAGCGTTCCAATATTTTCGATAAAGAAACACAGCCAAAAACAATGTGTTCAATCTCTGGTGGGAGCTGGTTCATCTGCGCCTGCAAATCGGAAGGAATCGCGGTCACCCCAGCTAAAGGAAGATTTGATCCACCAGCTTTCGCCATATCTGAGATAATTGGTACGTCGTTCGACTGAAGATCAGGCCGTGGCTTCGTCCTGTCGCTCGCAGTATTCCCTCCACCAGTAACTCCATTCATCTGTCTGTCATGGTTGGTATTGCCGCCGTTCTCCATGATGACCCCTGGCATAATCCCGCCGGACTCTCGAGAGCGGTATCCTACCCCCTCCACCGCTTTCCCCCAAATGTCTCTGGCTTCCAAATCCTCTGTCGACCGTGTATTGCTGATTCGGCTGGGGAGATGGGGTGAGGCTCATCAGGATTCCGGTGCAGTGTTTTGGGCACTACAGACCATGAATCATATGCGCAATTGGAAAGTCTGCTATTTTTTCCAAATCGGCGGCAGTATTGGGATGAGTTCCTTTGTTATTAGCAACCGCTCTGATGCGGAACCTTTGCGCTGCCCAAGGGAAGTACGCCCCGATTGCGCGATGCAGGTATAAGAGGAGTTGATAGACGCGCACAAGGAACAGTGGAAGCTATATTGTAGCAGGCGCATTAATTTGCGTTTAGTTGGAGGTCAAGGCTGTCTGTTGATGTGTTGTGGTACAGGAGGGCAAACGCTCTGAGTTGGTCGGAGATGGATCATTCAAAGCAGACGTGCCAAGGGAGATGATCCGGTGCTAGCGCGATAATCGCGTATCACGTGACTAACCAGCTCCCTGGCCCTCGAATGGAAAGTTTAAGCGGCTTGGAATGAACAGTGTCAAAATCGTGAAGTCAAATATGATTGGTGTTTTGTTTTTTACTCTCAAATCCTGTTGGACAACGTTTCTTGTCTTTTTAAATTATCAATACATACATTTGGAACGCAAACCAAGGGAAATAAATACAACAAATTGTGCCTTCAACACTCAGCACGCTCACTTCCCCTCACTTTTGTTGTCATTTTGGTTGGTTTTTCTGGAAAAGAGTTCTGAACCATCTCAGTGGACCGCAGATTGGTTTGTTCTGGGTAAAAAACCATTTGTGCCATTTGTGGAAATCGACTTTGTCCGGGATCTGATTTCTCTTGATCTTGGACCGGCTCTACCAGCAGTAGGACTAGAGGAAATGTTGCTCTCCACCTCCTCCATTGCAGCTGTTGATTGCGACCTCATCACAACCACACCTGGGGTCACAGGTTCAGGTTCACTATCCGCTACAGCGTAGATGCGAGGCAAGATAACAAATACTGGTTCATCATCCTTCGAAGCACTGGCTGCATTCTCAGGTACGGTAATGGCACGGCCACTGCTGAAGCTGAGCACGTTCCATTCAAAGTCGTCGTAGTTGATTAAATGGAAGTAGGGCTCAAACTTCTCTCTGGTGTTTTGTACAAGCTTCCAAGTCTCGTGAGCCTTCTGTGCGACTGTTTCGACACCTGAACGAAATTGTTCCATGTCGGTATCAAGGGCCAAATCTTGGACACACCAGGCGACATCTCTGACCACTCGGTCGATAGCCTTCCTCGCATTCTTTGCTTGTTCCTCAGGAAATATAGAGAGCAGGAGAGAGCGACAAAATGACTCCTTCTTGCTGTCTTTGACTGCTAGATTGACCAGGAGCAGCCTTATCTCATCTCTATCTTCTTTATCTTCTAAAAGGTAAGTAGGTTGAAACACATGCTGGGTAATAGATCGGGCGAGAATAGCCAGCAATGTAGCAATGCGCATTTGTTTCGCTGCACGGGAGTTTGATCTTGGGAGAGGAATTCCACGATCGAGATAGTCAGATTCTTTCAATTTCTTCCACGCTGTCTTATCCTAAATCGTTATCAGCTGAGTTCAAAGAGCTGTCTACAAGGTGAAATCATGCTTACTCTAAGTTTTTCCTCTTCAATATCCTTATTAAGAAGTGATGTAACCACATTGTAGGCAGCATCCCAAACCTCGTCGAGTCGCTTTATCCTAGAGCTATTGTTAATGACTAGCATAAATTCATTGTAAGGCTGACTTGCCAGACTGTCTCATCCACTTCCTGCAATTTAGTTGTAAATCCATCAATCTCATCAAGTCGACTTGCTTTTGATGCCAAATTCTCCTCTAGAGACGTAATTCTTTTTCTGAGATCTTGTACCAAGTTTTTGACCTTGTCACTTTCCATTCTCTCATTGCGTACGTTCTCCTTCAGCCTCTCGATTCCCACATCTTTTCCCTTCAAATTTTGCAGCAGCTTTGTCATATCCCCATTGGCGGTCAATAGCTTATCCTTCTCGGCGCTAAGTTGCTTCGTGGCTTTTTCAAGCTTCCCCTGTAGGTCACTTTGCGTACGGGTATGATCCGATAGAGCAGCGTCTCGCTGCTTGATGGATGTTTCAAGCGTTGAGATCTTTCCAACTAAGGTTTTGTTCTCGCTCTCCAAATTATTCTGTGCCTTCCGGTACAGTTCTAGGTTCTCTTTGAGTTGAGTCTCATGTTGGCTTTTGAGTCCAGTGATCTCCTTCTCGAAGTCAAGTAGTTTAACGTCTTTCGATGCAATCTGCTCCTTCAATTGGGGAATTTGATCAAACACTCCTGCTACTGTCTTGAAGCTGGGGTCCGATGTCAGATTTCCAATTTGTGTGACTACAGTCTCAAAAGCCTTTATGAGCTCGGCTGTCATCGTGATATTTTGAAAGACTTATGCCTCGGAATACAGTTGGTTCAGAGTTATGAATATAGTTCACAATAAAGTCAATGGTAAACATTTATATTAATCTTGAGGTTACTCCATTTAGATAAGAAGTCTAACACTATGCATTAATACCAAGCCCAGAGTGCTGGTTGATCAATTGGCGATTTCTATTCTATGGCAGCATGAGAATCCAAGGCGAGCCTAAGTATTTCAAATAGCACTGCAGGATATCTTCGATGATCTTTCCCTCATTAAACAACGGCAGTAGCTTAAAGGTGTTTGACGGCATAGTTGAAGATATGGCATGCTTGAGCCGTTCATTGTTCATGACGTGCATTCAATTCCGGGGAAGCAGCAATGCTCCCCGTTGGTGTATATGCAGTCGTGCGGAGAGTGGCATATTCTCCAAAAGTTATATGCATACTACGTGTCATTTTGTTATTGCTGTTGGTGCGCAGTATTGATATGCAGTACAAACATATGCTTACGCAACCGACCCATGCCTAATTGGTTGACCAGATATTCGGGACTGCACAGTCTATGTTGTTTGGAGTAACTCATTAGGCATCCTACAATTGACAACCTATCCTCCTTTGTCCAGCCTCATTTGTGGCCTGGCGCAAGTCCATTCGTCCTCATTACAAGATTGAGATAAAAGCTTATTCATGCTAGATGCCATAGAAGTCGTTCTCAATCTCAAACACAAGGCCCGTTCATGAATGAGTGATGTAGAGGACTGCAAAAGTGGAACGTGCTTCTGAACCAGCTCGAATTAAGTTTTTGGTTGGGTATGAATGTCGTGGAACATCGGTTGGAGTTTAGAAGCCCCAACAGATTATCCTGTATATCGAGTAGCCTCTACTCTAATTAGTGAGCTGGTATCAAGACACCATCTTGTTGGTCGCTTTGAAGAAATATCCATATCGGCTAAGATTTCTAGGAGGGGAATTGCCCTTGTGTTTTCAACGATGCTTTGGCAGCACCAAAGATACCCTACTTAACTTTTCTCAGTTAATATCAGTGAGGTCCGACCGGCAGTCGCAGCACCCGATTGGCAATATGCGGAGTAGCCTTGTTGAATCTGCAAGATAGTATCTATAGGGTATGAGCAGCTAAAAGATTCCATGCACAATATGATAAGGCAATATTCCCCCTGCTTATCGGATACGTGAATTGATTCGACTTGACAATCCTAGAGTTCCTCCCGAAAATAGGTGCTGAGCGATGACGAAGGAAATCTCACGGGTTCGTGTATTTTACAAAAATGGCTGATATCTGCCATCTTGGAGGTATGCGGGGAAATTGTTCCACATCCGGAGATGGGATATCTTTCCACTTAATCGTGATACGAGTGGTTGGATACGTCACACCTACACCATAAGTTTTGTTACTCTCCATAGGTATGTCGTTGAAATGCTCATTAATCAATATTAGAAGTTGAGTTCAATATATCAAAATGACTAGCGTATGTAGTACTTTATCTACCAAAGAGCCACATTCAAGTAGCGCTTCTATCTAACAGTGTTAGATGTGTGTAGAACTTGCCGCCTCAAGTCACATGCGATTGATATACTTGAGATCCAATAACCAGAAATCTGGTAGTGTTCGTCGTCCCAAATGGCTTCATGTGTGTAATCTAGTAGGCCGCCTTTGAGTATGAGCACATGCCTAGAAACAATTCACATTTCATCCACGAAACGCTTCTTGGAGTATGTTGCTTTTTTTTTAAACGGTACATGACCACTAACTTCTACTTAGCTCAAGGATTTTGATTTCTTTCTAGCTTTTCTCATTCATTTTACGGTTCATGAAGATACTAGGCCTCATATTTGATGGCTTGTGGTTCCATTTGATTCCACTATGTTGGTGAAACCACACTAGATGATTTCAGCCAGCGCCGAGTTTTTCCTTTCTTTTTCTTCTTCTTCGATAATCGGACAACGATCACGTCATTAGAAAGAGACAGGTGTGCAGCTACAGTTTTGGTGGATACTGTGTGACTGTAGGTTGTTGTCTGAACACAAACGAAACAAAGACATCTTTCAGGTGACTGAAACTTCTTCGCGGCAGACACTGACAAGAGGGACGGTTCTTGGCTGTATTGTGTAACTTAGTTTCATCTTATTTAATCTTTCTAAGTCCACCATGTGTTATAAGTAACATGATTCTACATTCCCAGTTGATTTCCAGACTCTATGAGTCTTAGTTACATGCAGATAAAGATGGCAGACTCATTTGAAACGTTAGTTTTGACTACGACTACAACCAATCTCACCTGTCAGCTCAAACAAAGCCCCTTGCTAATTTATCCTTCCTAGAATCCTTCTCTCTCGTTCATTCACCTTTCGCGTCGGTGTGAATAAAGTCCCGATTGTAGTCCATGAGGCCGCAATCTCGAACCAATCTCCAGCTTTATCTAGACTTATGTGTGGCGAGATGTCAGAGAGCCTGGCCGGTGAAGTGATCTTGAAAGACGTGGATGAAGAGACTTTTGCACGCTTTGCTCAGTTTGCATATTTAGGAGACTATTCCGTGCCGACGATGATAATTTCTCCGTCTAAAAAGTGTTCTACTCCGCCGAACGAGTGGCCTGCTCAATCTAACGAGTGGCCTGCTCAACCTGAAGGGCCTCTGGCTCTCAAAAGGGACGAATTTCCCTGGAGAATCCCGGAAGTCCCGGGAAAAAAGAAAAGTAAAAGTCCTGGGCTTCGATATGCAAGACTGAATCCAAAATTTAGTTCCCTCTACTATAAAATTGATCCTCAGACGGACTTTACCAAGAAGTATAAGCCAAGCCTTGCGGATGGCGAAAAGGAGAATGTTAGCAAGATCCTTCTTGTCCATGCTTCACTCTACGTGCTGGGGGATAAATGGGGAGTGGAGGAGTTGAGGATGCTGGCTCTCTCTAAGCTTCATAAAACCCTAAGTATGCTCCCTCGCGATGTAGAGAAAATTCCATACATTGTGGATCTCACACGGTATGCATATTCGGATGAAAATACTCCTGATCTGGAGAGTGGAATGGATAATATGAGAGAATTGATATGTTGTTATCTCGCTACGTGTGCCGAGATGTCATCACGAAGCATATCATTTTTGACTTTGCTAGAAGAAGGAGGCCCATTCGTCAGAGATTTTTGGAAGATTGTAGGACCAATGATTCATTGATTTAGACAAAGGAGACCTTCAAGTCCGTAGGGAGGCATTTGTTAAATCATGAATTCAAAGATATCAGATCCCCTTGAAACTAAACAGTAACGCCTCTTTCAAAGTCAAACCATATCTTTTAGCTTGCAATATTATCCATATACCCATGCTGATACATCAGAGACTTCCACTTCCCAAAGATGAGGCATTGCAATCAATAGTGAATGCAATCTCCCATATCAATTCCAAGCTCGTCTATTTTCTGACCCTGATAGACCCCCTCGAAGACAACGCCAGGTAGATCAAAGATAAGAGCCCCAAAGATAGTACACATAGAAAATTGAGGTTCTGTTTTTACAGCCTTGTCACGAATTCAAACCGGAAAAGCAATTAACGGCATCCCGAATTGCCAATCAGTTGACAGAGACATAGAAGCACAACATATTTTCATCTTGCTGCCTTGTGAAAAACAATAACAAAAACGAATTGGGCTTTCGATTGAAGCCATGCAGGATATGGAGCTGACGCGTATGAGGTGCAGCGGTCTATCGGGCGTTCAACAACACATATCAGAGTTCTTCAATTTGCGACTGAATGCCGACCAAAATCCCTCAATATATGCCGTGCAACGATAGTCAAAAGCAACTAGTCTCTCCCAGCTTAGAAAACTGAGCCGCGGCGAGAGAGATATATTGAAAGGCTTTTCGTTGATTTCCCTTTGGTGACTCTTAATCAGATTTCGCATATAGACGATACTAGAATTTTTGATCAGATACTTACGAAAAGATGACGGTGGAGACCACCACCACAATGAATCTCGCCAGCTCAACACAGCTTGAGCTGATCGACAAGCTGCGTGAGATTGGTGTTTCAGATATTATTGCATTACCTCAAGTACTTTCTGTTTCCCCCTCTTGATATGCAAAGCTGACGATGAACAGCTTGCCGTTGTGGGAGATCAGTCGAGGTAAATATATTGCCAATCAATGACTTCAAACTCTGACTATTTCAGCGGTAAGAGCTCGGTACTCGAGAGCTTCTCCGAGCTGCCATTTCCACGGGATAGTGGTCTTTGCACTAGGTTTGCTACCCAAATCACATTTCGTCGTACTCCACGAAGCACTATCAAAGTTTCAATTATCCCAGGCCAGGACCGTAACCGTCAGGAAGCTGCGAAGCTTCGTGGCTTCGTGAGGGAAGGACTCGAAAGTTTCACCAGTGAAGTATTTTTAAAGATACTTAGAGATGTTTGTCAATGCTTTAACGTATTGAATATACCCGACTGATTAATATACCCAGGCTTGTAAGGTGATGGGCATTCCAGGGCCAGGCCAGGAATTAGACAGTACCCAGTCTACCTTCAGCGAAGATCTACTCAGCATAGAGCTCTGCGGCCCTGAGAAGAAGAATTTAAGCATCATCGATATACCAGGCATTTTCAGGACACCCACCGAAGGGATTACAACCGACGCAGATATGGCTTTGGTCAGAAGGATCATGTATCGTTATATCCGAGATGAGCGAACCATAATTCTTGCTGTCATTCCTAGTAACACAGATATCGCAACTCAAGAAATCTTAACAATTGCCAAGGAGGTGGATCCCAAAGGTCTCCGGACACTCGGAGTCCTTACGAAGCCCGATCTCATTGACAATGGGGGCGAGGAGAATGTAATGATGCTTGTAGAGGGAAAGCGTAATCCATTGCGCCTTGGTTATCACATTGTCCGAAATCGAGGACAAAGTGAGTTGACCAGCGAGTCAGCTGTGCGTATGCGCAAAGAGAAAGACTTTTTTATGGGTAATCCATGGTCAAGACTAGAAAAAGACCGCTCTGGTACACCAGCGCTCCAAAGGCGATTACAGCAGCTTCTCGTTGACATTACTCGACGTGAGTTCCCCAAAGTACAGGCTGAGATCGGCAAACAGTTGAATACTTGCCGGCGTCAACTTGGCGATCTTGGAGCAGCTAGAGAGTCGGCAGACCAACAACGACGGTACTTGCTGGAAATCTCGGGCCAGTTTCAAGCCATCGTGAACTCGGCTTTAGATGCCTACTACTCTCGTGAGAAAGCATTTTCGGAGTTTCCAGAGCTAAGACTCGCTACGCTCGCAGTCGATCGCATGGATCGTTTCTCCGAAGACATTAACAGAATCGGTCACACAGTTCAGTTCAACATGTCGAACGGTCAAGTAAAATCAGAACCTGTGCCAAATATTTCAGAGTCAGCTTCTGAGAATTCTGGTGAGCTAGTAGATTCTCCCAATCAAGCTGAACCCAACGAGACGTCTTATCCTGAGTTGGAAGACCTTGTGTTGGATGACTGGGTAGCTCCCGAACCCAGTGATCGAAACATCATGGACTGGATTGAAGAGGAGCATAAAAGGGCAAGGAGTTTTGGACTGGGAATGATTGGGCCATCGGTCGTTCCGACGATTTGGCAAGAACAAACCAAGAACTGGGAGGGACTTACTTTGGCATATATTGGGGAGATAGTCTTCCTTGTCCACGACTTTATTAGCAAAGCGCTTGCTCATGTTTGCGTGGATGAGAGAGTGCGAGCCAGCCTTTGGTCAGTGCTGCAAGAGTCTCTCCTCGAGAAATATGAGCAAGCCGTTAATCATGTCAAGTTCATTCTGCAAGTCGAGCGGTATGGTACGCCACTAACGACTAACCACAACTTTACCGACAATTTACAAAAGCGTAAGACCAGACGATGGGAAAAGTATCTGGGACAACATGCAGAACCTCAATACAACCATCAAGGCGTCGCTTCACTAGGGAAAGTCGTATCAGTCGCCCATGTCACGAAGTCGACGAGTGCAGACAACTTGGACCACACGGTGCAACAGATTCATGATATTATAGAGTCATACTACAAAGTGGCAAGGCAGCGCTTTGTTGATACCGTTTGCATGCAAGGCAGTGACTATTACCTCTTGACTGGAGCCCTCTCCCCCCTACGAGTGCTCGGGTACAATTTTGTGAGTAATCTCTCCACAGCTCAGTTGGATATGATTGCTGGGGAGGAGAACGCTACGAAGCAGCTGCGGACGACTTTGGTGAATAAGATCACCGCTCTTGAGAAGGGTAAAAAATTGCTTAAGGTTTGATGGTTACAATTAGACAGACTTGTACATAGTTAGTAACTCAATGACTCTGTTAGTTTCTCCGCAGTTGACACTTCCTCTCTATATATTCCAATCCTAAAATCACACAACGTGCTTATGTACCGCCCAGGTAAGCAATTTTATTTGAACTTGACTCCGATACGAGATCAAATTCAAACCCTGTTGATTATAGATTTAGAGATATACCCGCATGGCTTTACTCTAACTTGCTTTGCCATGAAATGGGTCAACATTCTGGTTTATTAAAGGACTTTGTAATAATCAAACTACCTGGTATGTACCCCGCCCTTCCCGTATACTGCCTTGTAGGATCCAAAGAATGAGAATGCAGTAAATGTATACATAGAAATCCTTTTCCAAATACTATGATGAGATATCTCCCACAGCATGGATATAGAACTTCACATCTTTTCAACCATATACTGTAATTACAGCTTGCTGTACTAATTATTCAATCAAACTGCCTGTACAAATAAATGAACACTTCATTTTCCTTTACACATATTAAAAGCTTAGTCATCCAGGGGTAGTTGAAATAACGTCTTTTGGAGGAGGTTGGGATACCCCACCGACCCCCTAATTAACCCCAAGCTCTCTTGCCTACCATTCATTTATACCCGAGTCTTAGGAGCCGCATCTGGCGGCGGGAGTTGTTTAACATAACATGATGATACCATAACCTCCGGCAATGCTGTTGGGATTTCACGTTGAGCGATAAGCTGAGCAGGATGTAGCTTTTCCTCGGGTGGGCATGATGTGGAAAATATCAAGGAGCATGGCCCTGCTTTCGTTGTTTTCCTCCCATGCTGTTTGCTATCAGTTCTAGTTGCTCTTCACCCCTGGATCACACATGATCAATCTGCGCTGGTGATCATTGAATCTCCCTTTCCCATATCCACTATTGTGACCCTCCAAGTTCCCCGTGCTCCTCTTTAAATACAAGTCCAGTCGGTCTTACTTGTTATCATTTCAATACGTGTTCGCAATGCTTGAGGTTCTCACAGGATTCCTGTTGTTGGAGTAGCATGGTGCCATAAGCGTAGCTGACTGGTTAGGAACGGTACAGCCCCCCCGAATCCTGGCGTCGCAGCAACCTTTTAGCTAGCAACAATGGTGCCACGGCAAGAACCGCAGCTCCAACCTCCACCACCTATACCACCCCGACGTACTCCCTCGACCAACAGCACAAAACGATCTTTCTCTTCTTACCAGTCGCATTCCTCATCTTTCGAAGCGGATGACGAACGATCCAGCACGGCAGACGACGAGATGGGCCCCGACGACGGCTTGAGGGATGACCCTTCTACATATGCGGGGGAGGATACTAGGTTGACAAGTAGAAAGGAGTTGTCCGGTTGGTATGCCTACGGGTTTGCGGCGGAGGTCTTCGTA
>Ga0247810_10001121_pt1 | contig 18453 bp, 16 predicted proteins | sample UWRJL119311C1_FD_179918 | JGI IMG/M metagenome (GOLD analysis project Ga0247810, IMG submission 179918) | Plant litter microbial communities from Arlington Agricultural Research Station in Wisconsin, United States - UWRJ-L119-311C-1 | ecosystem: Environmental > Terrestrial > Plant litter >...
AATTTTTCAATCTAAAAAAAACAAAATGAAATTATGAACATTGAAAACACAAAAGCACAGATGCGCAAAGGTGTTCTTGAGTTTTGCATCTTATCTGTACTAAAAGAAAAAGATGCCTACACCTCTGAGATATTAGACACTTTGAAAAACGCTAAATTATTAGTGGTTGAAGGAACTGTTTATCCTTTATTAACCCGACTGAAAAATGACGGTTTGCTTAATTATCGCTGGGAAGAATCGACTTCAGGACCACCAAGAAAATATTATGGATTAACCGAAATAGGACAAACATTTTTAAACGAATTAAACGGTACCTGGACAGAATTATCAGACGCTGTAAAACTAATCACCAATCAAAATCAATAATCATGAACAAAACAGTAAATATTAACTTAGGCGGGATGTTTTTTCACATCGATGAAGATGCATACTTAAAATTGACACGCTATTTTGACGCAATAAAACGATCCTTAAACAATTCATCAGGACAAGATGAAATTATTAAAGACATTGAAATGCGTGTTTCTGAATTATTAACAGAAAAACAAAAAAGCGAGAAACATGTTGTGGGACTGAAAGATGTTGATGAAGTGATTACCGTAATGGGACAGCCGGAAGACTACATTATTGAAGACGAAGAAAAAACAAATCAGTCGTTTCATGACAATGGCAGAAGAAACAAAAAATTATACCGCGATAAAGAAAAAGGTATGATTGGAGGAGTTGCTACCGGCTTAGGCCATTATTTTGGAATTGAAGCTGTTTGGATCAAAATAATATTCTTAATATTTGTTTTTGCAGGTTTTGGAACTGGAATTTTAGCGTATTTCGTTCTTTGGGTGGTGACTCCGGAAGCGATTACAACATCTGAAAAACTGGAAATGACAGGAGAACCTGTTACAATTTCGAACATCGAAAAAAAGGTTCGTGAAGAAATTGAGTCTTTATCAGACAAATTTAAAAATGCTGATTATGATGCAATGGGAAACCAGGTAAAGTCGGGAGCTGAGAGAATAAGTAGTTCGTTTGGAGACTTTGTTATGACGGTTTTTAAAATTTTCGCTAAGTTTTTAGGAGTTATCCTGATTATGGCTGGTATTTCAACTCTGATCATGTTATTAATTGGAGTGTTTACTTTAGGAACAAATGTCTTTGTTGATTTTCCGTGGCAGAACTTTGTTGAAGCCGGAAACTTTACTGAATATCCTATCTGGTCATTTGGCTTATTGATGTTCTTTGCTGTTGGAATCCCGTTTTTCTTTATGACGCTTTTAGGCTTTAAATTATTAGCGCCAAATACTAAAACAATAGGGAATATTGCCAAATATACTTTGCTGGCAATTTGGATTATCGCGATTGCAATTGCTATCAGCATTGGAATCAAACAAGCTACTGAAATATCCTATGACAACAAAACTGTAGAGAAAAAAGCAATCAATATCACTCCGAAAGATACACTTTATGTGAAATTCAGATATAATGATTACTATGCAAAAGATTTAGATCATCACAGAGAGTTTGAATTTGTACAGGATTCTGCTAACAATGCGTTGATTTATTCAAATGAAGTCCGTTTACATGTTTTGCACACTGATCAGGCTGCGCCTTATTTACAGATAGAAAAGAGTGCCAGAGGAAACTCTTTTACAAATGCTAAAAAAAGAGCAGAAAAAATTAATTATAACATTGCCATTAAAGGAAATTATTTAATTTTGGATAATTATTTTCTTACAGATGTTAAAAATAAATTTAGAGGTCAGGAAGTTGATGTTTACTTGTACTTACCAGAAGGACAGTTATTTAAACCGGATACTTCTATACAGGATTATGACGATTCTGAAGATGATTTTTTTAACTTACATTTTAGTGGAAACTACAACTATAAAGTAGAAGGTTCTAAAATAAAATGTCTTAACTGCCCTGCTAATGAAGACGAACATAATGATGTAGAACAAGACACTATTGAAAATGATACTGTAAAAGAAGTTTCGATTAAAATTAATGGAAAAGAAGTATTAAACGGAAAAAAAACTAACGGAAGGCTAACCACTGATAAAAACGGAGTCATAATCAAAATTAACTAAAGCCATGATAAAAATAATCATTCATATTACAAAATTTATTATTGCCACTATCACCGCACTATTGTTTGCTTCATGTAATTTTAACATAAATTCAATTGAAGGAAGTGGAAATGTTACTACCGAAAAAAGAATTGTTCAGGGGGATTTTAAAAATGTATCCGTTAGCAACGCCATTGATTTAGTTATAGAACAATCTGATTCTACAGAAATTATTGTAGAAGCAGACGATAATATACAAAAAGAGATTACCACAAAAGTTGAAAATGGAACTCTGATAATCTCCTGCAAGTTCAGTTCGTTTAACAATGTTACCAAAAAAGTCACGGTAAAAATGCCGGTTATTGACAAAATTGAAGCTTCGAGCGCGTCATCTGTTCATAGCAAAAATGTAATTCAGGGAGAAAATATAAATATTGAAGCCTCAAGTGCTTCTACAATAGATGTTAATATAGAATCCGATAACATCACTTTTGATTCAGGAAGCGGAAGCACGATAAATGTAGAAGGCAAAGCATTAAAAATTAAAACATCAGCTTCAAGCGGTTCCAGTATTAACGCAGAGAAATTATTAGCAAATGAAGTTGAGGCAGAAGCTTCAAGCGGAGCAAGTGTAAGTGTGCATCCTATAGTAAAATTAAAAGCAGAAGCATCAAGCGGAGCAAGCATTAATTATGACTCCTCTCCTAAAAATATTGAAAAAACCGAAAATTCAGGAGGAAGCATCAGTCAGGGATAACACTATTTATGTGTTAAATATAAAAGAAATCATTCATCAAAAGTGGATGATTTTTTTATATTTGTCAAAATCAAAATCTAGAATTAATGAAAAAAAGCATAGCCCTATTCTTATTACTATTAGTTACGACGTTAACTTTTGCCCAAAAGAGAGAGAAAATAAAAGGTTCTAAAATTGTTACAACATCTATAAAAGAAGTTGGTGATTTTGATGCCCTTGAAGTTGATGATAATATTGAGGTTTATCTGGAACGAGGCGAAAAAAACGAAATAAAAATTGAAGCCGATGATAATTTGCACGACATTATCGGAATGGATTTAAGAGAAAAAGTCCTTCGTTTATATACTTCAAAAGAATCTTCTATTTTTAAGAAATTAACTGTTCGCGTTACCTATACAAAATCATTAACAAAGGTTATTTCTAAAAACGAGTCTGTAGTTTATGCTATTCAGGAACTTCAACTGGATGATATCACATTTAATAGTTTTGATTATTCTAAATTGCTTTTGAATGTCAATGCAAAGAAATTCAGTTTAGTTGCAGATGATAAATCAAAATCGGAAATAAATTTAAAATCGGAAGATGCAGCTTTACAATTAAGCAAAAACTCATCTATAAAATCATTGGTATCCGCAATCAAATTCAAATGTGATTTGTACCAAAAAGCAACTGCTGCCATAGAAGGTGCCGCTGAAAAAGGAAGCATTCGTATAGATAATAATTCGAATTTTACCGGAACAAAGTTTAACATAAAAGAAGCAAGCTTAACTGCTGAAAATTACGCTACAGGAACCGTATTAGCTGAAACTTCAATATCTCTTGCTATTGGGGATAAAGCTGAGGTTTCACTTTTAGGAAAAGCAAAAATAGAGCTTACGCGTTTTAGTGAAGAAGCTAAACTGATCAAGAAGATTAAATAAAAAGTTTCAGGTTTCAGGTTTCATAAAAAAAATCCATTCTTTCGAATGGATTTTTTTGTTTTTTATTTATACGTTCCAGTAACTTGAAACTTGAAACAAAGAAAACTTGAAACTTTTCTTTATTCTTTAGCAGCCAAATAACGTTCTGCATCCAATGCCGCCATACATCCTGTACCTGCAGCCGTAATTGCCTGACGATATACATGATCTGCTGCATCACCGGCTACAAAAACACCATCAACATTTGTTTTCGATGTTCCCGGAACATTTATGATGTAACCTGTTTCATCAAGAGTTATGTAATCAGCAAAAATATCTGTATTTGGTTTGTGACCAATAGCTACGAAAAATCCTGTTGCAGGAATTTCAATAACTTCTGCAGTAGTTTTGTTTAAAGCTTTAATGGCATGTACTACATTTCCATCACCAAGAACTTCAACCGTATCGTGATTCAATAAAATTTCTATATTTTCCGTTTTACGAACGCGTTCTTCCATGATTTTCGAAGCTCTGAATTTTTCGCTTCTTACCAACATCGTTACTTTTTTACACAATTTTGATAAGTAATGAGCCTCTTCACAAGCAGAATCACCTGCCCCAACAATCACAACTTCCTGATTACGGTAGAAGAATCCATCGCAAACCGCACAAGCAGAAACGCCGCCACCCATTTGTAAATAATGCTGTTCTGATGGTAATCCTAAATATTTAGCAGAAGCTCCTGTAGAAATAATAACGGTTTCACAGTGCAATTCTATTTGATCGTTAATCCAAACTTTCTTAATTTCTCCTGAAAAATCAACTTTTGTAGCCCATCCGTCACGAATATCAGAACCAAAACGTTTGGCTTGCTCTTGTAATTGAATCATCATTTCAGGTCCTGTAACACCATCAACATAACCTGGGAAATTTTCTACTTCATTAGTCGTTGTCAACTGACCTCCAGGCTGCATTCCCTGATATAAAACTGGATTCATATTTGCTCTGGCAGCATAAATAGCAGCAGTGTAACCCGCCGGACCAGAACCAATAATTAGGCATTTAATTTTTTCGATTGTATCTGACATAGTATTGATTGTATTAATATTGATGGTGCAAAAGTAAGTTTTTATTGTTGGAAAAAAGAACTCAATTAATCAGTTTTTGCTATTCCAAAATAGATAATTACGAATAGGGTAGAAATAAAAAATCCTTCCTGTGAAATACAGAAAGGATTTTTGTCGGGGTGGCAGGATTCGAACCTGCGGCCTCCTGCTCCCAAAGCAGGCGCGATAACCGGGCTACGCTACACCCCGTAAGCGGGTGCAAATATATAACTATTTTTTGCTTATACAAAACAATTTAAGAAATAAGAAATATATTTAATAGCCAGATATTGTTAACTCCTAATCTTTCATCACATTAGCATTACAATTAACGGGAAAAGAACTAAAAAACAATGTTCGTATTAAAATGTTATTATATTTACCAATCATAACATCATACATATTTCTTTATGGAAAGCTTTCTTCTGGTTGCGTTATTTTGTTTTCTAATTTACATTTTCAATACTATTAAAGGCCGTTTTAACAATCTTGAAGATGATATTCAAAGGCTAAATAAAAAACTGGACCTTTTAAAACCAATCGAGAAACCTTTTGAAAAACCATCAGCACCTTCTGTTGTTATTCCAAAAGAAGATATCAAATTTGAAAAACCTGCAGAAGCCAATAACACTCCTGCCAAACCTATAAAAGAAGAAATTCCGGAAATAAAAGTAGAAAAAGTTGTTTTCTCCATGGAAACAAAAGGAACTCCTATCCGTCAGGAAACAGTTAAAAAACCCATTACTCCTGTTGTAGCTAAAAAATCCTTCTGGGAGAATTTCAAAGAGCAAAATCCGGATTTAGAAAAATTCATCGGTGAAAACCTAATCAACAAAATTGGTGTTTTAATTCTGGTTTTAGGAATTAGTTATTTTGTAAAATATGCCATTGACAAAGACTGGATCAACGAACCTGCACGCGTTGGAATTGGAGTTTTATCCGGTGCATTAGTAATGGGAATTGCACATAAATTACGTAAAAATTATGCTGCCTTCAGTTCGGTTATTGTGGCGGGGGCTATTGCGATTTTTTACTTTACAATCGGAATAGCTTTTCATGATTATCATTTATTTAGTCAAACTGTTGCTTTTAGCATCATGGTTGTCATTACTGCTTTTAGTGCTTTAATATCTTTATCGTACAATAGAATTGAACTTGCAGTGCTATCTTTAATTGGCGGATTTGCAGTTCCGTTTATGGTAAGTACAGGAGAAGGAAATTATGTAGTACTATTCAGTTACATCATAATTCTGAATATTGGAATTTTAGCCATTGCCTATTACAAAAAGTGGAATCTGGTTAATATACTTACTTACATTTTTACTGTTTTACTTTATGGAGGATGGCTTGCTGATGATTTGACAAGTGAAAAACCGCATTACCTTGGTGGTTTATTGTTTGGATTTGCCTTCTATTTTATTTTTATCTTAATCAATATCATTAATAATATAAGAACAAAAGGCGAATTTTCTAAAACCCAATTAACCATTTTAGCAAGCAACACCTTCTTGTTTTATGCAGCCGGAATGGCAATTTTATCGAATTTCCATCCGGAATTAAGAGGTTTGTTTACTACCGCAATTGCACTATTAAATTTGACTTATGCCTGGTTCCTGTACAAAAAATTCGGACTGGACAAAAAAGCCGTTTATCTGCTTATAGGCTTAACGCTAACTTTTATAACACTGGCAATTCCTATTCAGTTTGAAGGCAATTATATTACTTTATTCTGGGCTGTAGAAGCAGTTTTATTATTGTGGCTTTCTCAAAAATCCAAAATTTCAAGTTATCGATTTGGCTCCGTAATCGTTCATGCCTTGATGGTTATCAGCCTGATAATGGATTGGAATTTATTTTACAACAGCGATTTGCCTTTGAAAATTATAGTAAATCCAATATTTATAACAGGCTTTTTTGCTTTCTCATCTCTATTTGCAGTTTGGTTTTTATTGAAAAATGAAACTGAGAATATTACACTTTTGAATATTACTTTCAATCCTGGAAAATATAAAAAGTACGTTTTAGTTTTAGGACTTTTTATATCCTATTTAACAGGTTTACTTGAAATTATTTATCAATCAAATAGTCATATCGAAAGCCTCAATAGTGCTATTGCATTACCTGTTCTTTATCATTTATTATTTTCTGTTATATTAACTTCTGTTTTAATTAAGAACAAAACGCAGGAAGGTTATCAACTGTCTGTTATAATTGCTGTTACAAATATTGTTTTATTTACTTTCGGGTTTTCAAATTATGCTTTTTTCGAGCATACAGATATCATTCGCACAGGAAACGGACAACCAATAGCATTTTATCTGCATTACCTTTCGTTAGTTATAACTTTATATTTTGGATATCAATTGTTCCAAATACAAAACAGCATCAATTTCAGTTTTTTCAAAAACAGATATTTCGCATGGGTTGCAGCATTTTTCATCATTTATATTGCCAGTTCAGAAGTTATGCTTCACGGTCTTGTATTGATGAATTCACCAGTCACATTACAAGACATACAATCCAGTTCAATGTATGCAAGTTACAAATCTGAAATCCCTTACCTTCGTGAATTGATAGCAGACGATTTTATTGCATTAGCCAGAACTAAAATAATAAAAACCGGTTTCCCGATTCTCTGGGGAATTCTTGCTTTTGTATTTCTCATTATTGGAATAAAAAAACAAGTCAAAACGATTCGAATTATCGCACTAAGTTTGCTTGGATTAACGATTTTGAAATTATTTTTATACGATATCAGTAACATTTCTGAAACCGGAAAAATCATATCCTTTATACTTTTGGGAATTTTGATTTTGATCATTTCCTTCGTTTATCAAAAAATCAAAGTGTTAGTTATTGATGAAACCAAACCTAATGAAACCAATGAAATTAAATAATTTTTTTATACTCTTATTCCTGACAAACCTTTCGTTTGGTCAATTTCAAACAACGGGAAAAATAAAAGAAGTGAAAGAAAATGGTTTCCATGAAATTGTTTTGTCACCAGAAATCAGATCTTACTCAAAACAAGACCTAAGCGATATTAGAATTGTTAACGCGAAAGGAAATGAAATTCCGTATTTTATAAAGAGCAATTCTGAAGCTTTATTAAATTCGTTTGAAGAATATAATATTATTTCAAAAACAGTTTTTCCCAAGAAAAGCACTTCGATTATTGTCACTGTTCCATCAACTAAAAACAACAATCAGCTTTCGTTATTTATTGCTAATGCCGATGTTGAAAAAAAATATTCTATATCAGGCAGCAACGATCAGATAGAATGGTTTGGAATTTCAAATGAACAAGTTTTATACAATTTAAACAGTTCGACAGAAGCAAGTGTTGTGAAAACTATTTCGTATCCGTTAAGCATTTATAAATATTTAAAAATTGATTTTGATGACCGAAAAACACTTCCAATTAATGTTTTAAAAGTGGGAAATTTCAACACGCAGCTTCAAAAAAACATATTGCAGGAAATTAAGCCCAAAAAATCATCAACAACTGAAGTTTCATCCGAAAAAGAAACTCAAATCCATGTTCTTTTTGACGGACCACAAGTTATCAATCAGATTACTTTTGACATTTCAAAACCAACTTACTACAAACGTAAAGCTATTATTTACAAAAAAGTAACCATTCAAAACAACCGAAAATCTCAAATTGTCGATGAAGAAATTGTTTCATTCGAATTAAATTCAAACACCAAAAACAGTTTTGAACTTCCGGAAATATTTGAAAAAGATTTCTACATCAAAATAGAAAATCATGATAATCTGCCTTTGTCTATTTCGACAATAAAATACAGTCAAAAACCAATTTCGATTATTGCTGATTTGAATGCAAACGAAAAATACAGCATCAAAACAGGCAATAAAAACGGGTCAGAACCTGATTATGACCTTTCAGATTTTAAAAACAATATCTCCGAAACTTTACCCCAGACTTATATCTACAATATTCAACAAAATTCAACAGCCAAAAATCAAATTGAGAACAAATCTTTTTGGCAGCAAGGCTGGTTTATGTGGGTTTGTATTTTGTTTGGAGGAATTACGATTTTATTCTTCACAGCAAGTCTGATAAAAGATTTGAAAGAAAAAAATTAAATACTAAGTCTGTCTTTAATTTAAAAACAATTTACGATCTATTTATTTCAGCTTCAAAAACAAATAGAAAGAAATTTCGGAAAACTTTTATTGAAACTGTAAAAATAAATCCGATCAAACTCCCACCAAACAAAGGCTAAGGAATGTTTAGCAAATGTTAACAAAATAGATTTTCAAAAACCATAAATAATTGTATTTTTACGGTTCAAAATTTAGAAAATAAATGGGCAAAATCATTGCGATTGCTAATCAAAAAGGAGGCGTTGGAAAAACTACTACATCAGTTAATCTTGCAGCTTCATTAGGTGTTTTAGAAAAAAAAGTATTACTTATTGACGCTGACCCTCAAGCAAATGCCACTTCCGGACTTGGAATTGACGTAGAGTCTGTTGAAATTGGTACTTATCAAATACTTGAGCACAGTCATACACCAAGAGAAACCATTGTTAAATGTTCGGCTCCTAACGTTGACGTTATACCAGCTCACATTGACCTTGTGGCCATCGAAATCGAATTGGTTGATAAGGAAAACAGGGAATATATGCTTAAAAAAGCATTAGCAGAAGTAAAAGACGATTACGATTTTATCATTATAGATTGTGCGCCTTCATTAGGTCTTTTAACTTTGAATGCATTAACTGCAGCAGATTCAGTAGTTATTCCTATTCAATGTGAATATTTTGCACTGGAAGGATTAGGAAAATTATTGAACACCATAAAAAGTATTCAAAAAATCCACAATCCTGACTTAGACATCGAAGGATTATTGCTAACCATGTACGATTCGAGATTGCGTTTGTCAAATCAGGTTGTTGAAGAGGTTCAAAAACACTTTAACGATATGGTTTTTGAAACCGTTATTCAGCGAAATGTAAAATTAAGTGAGGCTCCAAGTTTTGGTGAAAGCATCATTAATTATGACGCAACCAGCAAAGGAGCAGTTAATTACATTAATTTAGCTCAGGAAATTATAAAGAAAAACAGCAAATAGTTTTTATGACAAAAGCAATTAAAAAACAAGCCTTAGGAAGAGGATTATCAGCATTATTAAAAGATCCGGAAAACGACATTACATCAGTAGAAGACAAAAATGCTGACAAGGTTGTTGGAAACATCATTGAGCTTGAAATAAGTGCTATCGAAATAAATCCGTTTCAGCCCAGAAGTAATTTCAATGAGGAATCATTACGTGAATTAGCCACTTCTATTAAAGAACTTGGTGTGATTCAACCTATTACTGTTCGAAAATTAGAATTCAATAAATACCAATTAATTTCAGGTGAACGTCGTTTACGCGCTTCCACTTTGATTGGTTTAACTCATGTTCCGGCTTACATCCGTATTGCTAATGATAATGAATCATTGGTAATGGCTTTGGTTGAAAACATTCAGCGTCATGACTTAGATCCTATCGAGATTGCACTTTCGTACCAACGTTTAATTGATGAAATCCAGTTAACCCAGGAACAAATGAGCGAACGTGTTGGAAAAAAACGTTCTACGATTGCCAATTATTTACGTCTTTTAAAATTAGATCCGATTATTCAAACAGGCATTCGTGATGGTTTTATCAGCATGGGACACGGTAGAGCAATCATCAACATTGAAGATTTAGACATTCAGACTGATATTTACCAACAAATAGTAAGTCAAAACCTATCTGTTCGTGAAACAGAAACCTTGGTAAAAAATTATCATGAAAGTTTAAAACCAAAAGCTGAAGGAAAACCAAAATCAGATTCTTCATTTGTAGTTAAAGAAACGCAAAAAAACACTTTCAATGATTATTTTGGTGCGAAAGTTGATGTAAAAGTTGCCGGTAACGGAAAAGGAAAAATTACGATTCCGTTTAACTCAGAAGCCGACTTTAACAGAATTATAAAATTAATAAACGGATAGTGAATAAAATTGTCCCCATAAGTCTATTGTTCTTTCTTTTAGGAACCGTCTCTCTTTTTGCCCAGGCAAAAGAAGAAACGGTTTTGGTCACTAAAGACACTACTAAACTGCAGGAAATAGATCCGCTTACACCAGCAAAAGCAGCCTTTTATTCGGCAATTTTACCCGGTTTAGGACAGGCATACAATAAAAAATACTGGAAAATTCCTTTGGTTTATGGTGCAATTGGTACCAGTTTGTATTTTTATATTGACAATAACAAAAAATACCATCAATATCGTGACGAATACAAACGAAGACTTGAAGGATATAGTCCAGAGTCTGGCGATTTCGATTTTCTGAGCGACGACAGACTTATTGCCGGCCAAAAATTTTATCAGCGTAATCGTGACTTGTCTGCTTTATTTGTTGTTGGATTTTATGTTTTAAATATAATAGATGCCAATGTTGATGCTGCTCTGATTCAATTTAACGTCAATGAAAGATTATCGCTTCGTCCGGAAATCTACCCTTCGGATGTAACTTTTAAACCAAATGTTGGACTAACTTTTAATTACAACTTTTAAATAGCTTTTTATCTTCTATTTAAATTAAAAATATACAAAAAAATGAAAATTGCACTTTTAGGATACGGAAAAATGGGTCAGGTAATCGAAAGAATTGCTCTGGAAAGAGGTCATGAAATTGTCTTGAAAAAAGATGAATTCAATACTTATGACGGACTTTCAACAGCTGATGTCGCTATAGATTTCAGCGTACCTACCGCAGCCGTAGCCAATATCTCAAGCTGTTTTCATACTAATGTTCCGGTGGTTTCGGGAACAACAGGATGGCTGGAACATTATGCTGAAATGGAAGCGCTTTGCAACGAAAAACAAGGTGGTTTTATTTCAAGTTCAAACTTTAGCTTAGGTGTAAATATCTTCTTTGAACTGAATGAGTATTTAGCCAAAATCATGGCACAGTTTGATTCTTACAAAGTATCAATGGGAGAAATTCATCATACCCAAAAATTAGATGCTCCAAGCGGAACAGCAATTTCTTTAGCAAAAGGAGTAATTGAAAATAGCGCTTACGCGAAATGGACAATGGACAATCCGAAAGAAAAAGAGATTTATATAGAAGCCAAAAGAATTGGCGATGTACCCGGAACCCACACTGTAACCTACGATTCTACAGTTGACAGCATCGAATTAAAACATACGGCACATAATCGTGAAGGTTTTGCTTTAGGAGCCGTTATTGCCGCTGAATGGTTAGCCGGTAAAAAAGGAATCTACACAATGAAAGACGTTTTAAATCTGGAATCTAAATAAAAAATAATATTCTGAAATTTCAGAACTAAAATATAAAAATATGACACTTTATCTTTGGTTTGTTTTTTTCTTAGCCGTGCAAGTAATCCATTTTCTGGGAACCTGGAAATTGTATCAGGCAGCAGGACGAAAATCATGGGAAGCAGCAATTCCTGTTTACAATTCGATTGTTTTAATGAAAATTATTGGACGCCCAACCTGGTGGACAATACTACTTTTCATCCCGATTATCAATCTGATTATGTTTCCTGTTGTTTGGGTTGAAACCTTGAGAACGTTTGGAAAAAAATCAACTTTAGATACCGTTTTAGGAATCTTTACTTTAGGATTTTATGTTTATTATGTAAATTATACTCAAAAATTAGAGTATAATGCTGAAAGAAAATTAACTCCTGAAAACAGAACAGCTGACACAGTGAGTTCATTACTTTTTGCCATCATTGTAGCAACATTGGTACACACTTATGTGGTACAGCCTTTTACAATTCCAACTTCTTCATTAGAGAAATCGTTATTAATTGGAGACTTCTTATTTGTGAGCAAAGTAAACTATGGTCCAAGAGTTCCAATGACTACGGTAGCTTTACCAATGGTGCATGATTCTATTCCGTTAACTAAGAAAAAATCATACTTGAGCTGGCCGCAATTACCTTATTTAAGATTGCCGGCTTTAGAAAAAATAAAACGAAACGACATTGTTGTTTTTAACTGGCCTGTTGATACCGTTCATTACTTTTTTGAACCAAAAGGACGACCAGGTGTTATAAAACCAATCGATAAGAAATCAAATTACGTAAAACGTTGCGTAGGTGTCCCTGGAGATAGTTTGTCAATAAAAGACGGTTTTGTGTATATCAATAATAAAAAACTGATTCTTCCTGAAAGAGCAAAACCGCAATATTCTTATGCAGTAGCATTAGATGGCAAAACACCAATTGATTTTGAATCACTTTTAAAAGAACTTAACGTTAACCTTGTTGATGTTTTAGGATTCAGAGATGACACAAAAAGAGATACTTTATATTTTGCAGCTTTAACAGAAGCAAATGCTGAACGCTTAAAAAACACTCCCGGCATCACCAATGTAAAAAGACAAATCTCTAAAGGAAACGACAATGGTATATTTCCTCATATCAATAAATGGAATCAGGATAATTTTGGTCCTATTTACATTCCGGAAGCTGGGAAAACTGTTGCTTTGACTAATGAATCACTACCTTTTTACAAAGATATCATAACCAATTACGAAGGGAACACTTTACAGCTTGATGGTGCTCACTTTATAATTAATGGAAAACAAACAAATAGCTATACCTTCAAACAAAACTATTATTGGATGATGGGTGACAACCGCCATAATTCTGAAGATAGCCGTTATTGGGGATATGTACCGGAAAACCACGTTGTAGGAAAGCCTGTTTTTATCTGGATGAGCTGGGATACAAACGGAAAAGGTATTAATAAAATTCGTTGGGACAGGGTTTTTACAACTGTTGATGGCGAAGGACAGCCTCAATCTTATTTCAAATATTTTCTGATTGCTTTAGCAGTATTTTTTATTGGAGAATATTTTTGGAAAAAAAGAAAAGAAAACAAAGCGTAAAAAAATTAGTTATTTTTGTTTCAGGTTTCATGTTTCAGGTTCTTTGCGAACTTGAAACATGAAACCTGAAACTTTTAAACAAAGAATATAATGAACTCCTTATTACTTCCTACCTATTTTCCGTCAATCAGCCATTTTGCAGTTATGGTTCAATCTGAAAATATCACTTTTGAAATGGAAGATAATTTTCAGAAACAAACTAACAGAAACCGCACGTACATCTACAGTCCAAACGGAATCCAGCTTTTGAATATTCCTGTAAAGCATTCTAAAGGGGCACATCAAAAAACAAAAGATGTCTTGATTGAGAATGAATTTGACTGGCAAAAGCAACATTTCAAATCCCTGGAAGCAGCTTACAGAAGCTCTCCTTTCTTTGAATTTTTCGAAGATGACATTATTCCGATATTCAAAAAAAAGCATGTCTATTTAATGGATTTGAATCTGGAAGTTTTGGGCATCGTAGCTAAATGTTTGAGAATGAAATTGGAATATGGCAAAACCACCGAATATTTTCATGAAACAGAAAATATCTCAGATTTCAGATTTTTGGCAAACGGAAAAAAAGACACTAACTCATTCGAAAAATACCCTCAGGTTTTTGATGACAAACATGGTTTTATTAATAATCTAAGTGTTTTGGATTTACTTTTTAATGAAGGGAAATTCGCAATGGATTATTTAAAAACACAGAAATTAGAAGTAAAATAAGGTTAGCCCTATTTTCAGTTTTTTTAAATTGGAATTTGGACCCGAGCCTTTACTTTGGATTATTTTAAAAAAGAGTAAATTTATTATTAGTTATTCCATTGAAATCCTTGTCATTATAGGATAATGATCTGAGTTTTCAAAATCAGAAAAGCTTTCAAACTGCTTCACTTTCATTTTAGGATCTGTAAAAATATAATCAATTCTGGCAGGATAGTAACGGAATTTATATGTAGCCCCAAAGCCTTCTCCAGCTTCCTCAAAAGTATCTTTCAGTTTTCCTTTTATATTTCGATATACATAAGAAAAAGGACTATTATTCATATCACCGCAAATAATAATCGGATTTTTAGATTCCTTGATATTTTCTTTAAAGATTTCTGCCTGCTCCTGCTGTTGCCTGAATCCTACACTGATTCTGCTATAAATTTGTTGTGATTTACGTTGGTTTACATTATCAATATCATTCGAAATTTTATCGACATCGGGTGATATTTTAATAGACTGTAAATGCATATTATAGACACGGATAATATCTTTCCCTCGTTTTATATCGGCATAAATCACATTATTATCTGATTTAGGAAAAATAATATTTCCTTCATTTATAATAGGAAACTTCGAAAAAATAGCCTGTCCGGTTTTAATCTGATTTCCCTCAATAAAAATATATCGATGCGGGTATACTTTTAAATCAAGATGAGCTGAATTTGAATATTCCTGAATGCATAAAATATCAGGATCTTTTTCATCGATAAACGCTTTTATATTTGATGGAATATCATCACGGTCCAACCATTTAAAGACATTAAAAAGACGTACATTATAACTCATTACTGAGAAATCTTTTTCATCTTCGATATATTCTTTACCTGAAAACTTATAAAATTTATTAATAAATGTTATTCCGGTTAGCAACACCAAACCAGACAAAATAAGGCGCTTTTTAAACTGAATTGCCCAATAGATAAAGAACAATCCATTCAATACAAAAAAAGCTGGCATAAACAGTGTGAGCACTGATAAAAGGGGAAAACTTTTAGGTGCTAAGAAAGGCAAAACATAAACACTAAATGTAATAACAGTTAGTACTATATTTAAAAAAAACATTATTTTATTAAACCACGAAAGGTTTTTCATATTATTCTGCTAAAATTATTTTCCAGCTTTAAATAAAAACTCTTTTTCTTCTTTTGTAAGGCAGTCATAACCAGACTGGCTGATCTTATCTAAAATTTCATCAATCTGCTGTTGCGTTTTATCTTTCGTAACAATTCTTGACGTAGCCTTTTCTGCAGGTTTTTGATAATTTTTATGAACTTTTTTAAATGGAGTCGTAGGGGATTTCCTAAACAGATTGATAAAAAAATCTATTATTCTGGAAATAACAATACTTAAATCCGTACCGTTTTGAAGCAGTTTTATAAAAATAAAACCAAAGAACGCTCCTGCCAAATGCGAAATATGACCACCAGTATTTTCTAAACGCAATTGCATCAGATCCAAAATCAGGATTACACCTGTAATATGCCACAATTTTACATTTCCAATCAATAGTAAACGAACATTCATTAATGGCTGATACGTTGTAGCTGCCACCAAAATCGCCATAATTGCAGCAGAAGCACCCACAATAGGAGCTGAAATATTTAAAAAATAATAAGTTAATGCAAATATAATTCCTGCAAAAACAGCTCCTAAAATATATAATCCCAAATATTGTTTTTGAGTAAAAAAGGTCAAAAATAACTGGCTTGCAAAGTTTAAAACCATCATATTAAACAATAAATGCAAAAATGAAGAATGAAAAAATGCATACGTTAAAAATGTCCAGGGCTTAAATAAAAAAACATTTGGATCTGAAGATAGCGCCAGCCAATTTGGATAAGAAAATCCTCCACCTGAATATTGATAAAAAAACACTAACGAAATCAAGAAACAAGCTATATTCCAATAAATCAAACGCAGCGAAATACTACCTATTTTATATTGCAATTTCAAATCATCCAGAATATTCATAAAAGCTTTTTTGGTTTTATTATTAATTATTTAAAGTTAAAAATTAATTCCAACGATTATTATTAAACTGATTTTTTTTCCAGTACCACATCATCAAATATCCAACAATAGCACCACCGATATGAGCAAAATGAGCTACTCCTGTGCCACCACTTCCGAATAAAGAACTTCCTTTAAAGCCTAAAAACAAATCAATAGCCAAAATTCCCGGTACAAAATATTTTGCTTTAATAGGAACAGGAATAAACATTAAGGCTAATTCTGCATTAGGAAACATAAACGCAAAAGCGACAAGAAGTCCATAAATAGCGCCAGATGCTCCAACCATTGGCGTTTGATTCATAACAGATGCCACATACAACCCATCAAAACCTTCTTGAGTAAGGTTAGTTTTCCCAACATTTTCTAAGATTGGCTTTATTCCTTGAAGAAATAAATCTTGGCTGTAATATTGGCCTTCAACAAAATTAACATTTAATATTTGATGCAAAGTAGTATCTGATAAACTTAGATTACTTACTGGTTCTAAGGCCGCCTGCATTTGAAAATAATTTACTGTTATTTGTAAAAATGCCGCTCCCAAACCACAAGATATATAAAAAAATATAAATTTCTTTCCTCCCCAAAAATGTTCTAATGCAGATCCAAAAGAAACCAATGCAAACATATTAAAAGCAATATGCAAAATATTCCCATGCATAAACATATGCGTCAAAGGCTGCCAAAATTGGAAGAAATCACTTTCTGGAAAAAAAAGAGCAAAAAACTGCTCTGACACAGGCACTAATTGTGAACCAAGAAAAAATATAATATTGATTATCAATAATTGTTTTACAACGGGAGTCATATTCATCATAAGGCAAACTTTTTATCTATATCTTCCACACGCATGGTGATGAAAGTTGGTTTTTGAAAAGGTGAAATATTTGGATCTTTACAGGCAAACAAACCGTTTACCAAATTATCCTGCTCTTTTTCGGTTAAATAAGACCCGGTTTTAACCGCTAAACTTTTGGCCATTGATTTGGCTATTGTATCATTTTGACTGTAACTGCTGGCTGGTATTCCGTCTTGCAAATCACTTAATAATTGTTCGATTACCATCGAAACTTCACTTTCGGTAATATTTACCGGAATTCCTGAAATCACGATATGATCCGTTTGGGCTTCTTCAAACACAAAACCTGTTGTTTCCAGCGAAGGTTTTAATTCTTCAATTAATGTCATTTCATCCGAAGAATAAAATAAATTCAACGGAAATAACAATTGCTGACTTGAAGCCTGATTGACAGTCATATTCAGTAAAAATTGTTCGTACAAAATACGCTGATGTGCACGCTGCTGATCAACGATAACCATTCCTGATTTTATTGGCGAAACGATGTATTTTTTATGTATCTGATATGTTTTTTGACTGGCTTGTTCTACTTCATCATCATTAAATAAAGAAGAAGTTACTTCTTCATTTTCGAATGTAAAAGGAGAACTTTCGATACTTTCTGTTTCTAAACCAACATATAAACTTTCCCAACTTGCTGTTGGTTCTACTCTTTTAGAATATCCGGAATACGAATTTGAGCCGGAACTAAAACTCGAACCTGACCCAGATCCCGAACTCGCTTTCGAATAATGCTGATTGGTCTTATCATCCGTAAACGGATTAAAAGTTCCATCAACCTGAATTGTTGGTGTTTCTGCTTCTAAATCCTTATAATGATAGGGCGTATCCAAATTCGAATCGCGATCAAAATCAAGAACCGGGGCCACATTAAACTGTCCTAAACTATGTTTAATAGAAGCTCTTAAAATAGCATATAAAGCCTGTTCGTCATCAAACTTAATCTCCGTTTTTGTTGGATGAATATTGATATCGATTGTGTTTGGCGGAACTTGCAAAAACAAGAAATAACTGGGCTGAGAACCATCTTTCAAAAGTCCATCGTAAGCAGCCATAACCGCATGATGCAGATAAC
>Ga0247810_10001122_pt1 | contig 18425 bp, 15 predicted proteins | sample UWRJL119311C1_FD_179918 | JGI IMG/M metagenome (GOLD analysis project Ga0247810, IMG submission 179918) | Plant litter microbial communities from Arlington Agricultural Research Station in Wisconsin, United States - UWRJ-L119-311C-1 | ecosystem: Environmental > Terrestrial > Plant litter >...
GTTCCTTCCTCCTGCGCTCAGGGTCTTCCTCCTCACCCTGGCGATCGTCGACGACCTCCTGGCCATCACGATCATCGCCACCGTCTACACCGAGACGATCGAGATCCCGTGGCTTCTCCTCGCCCTCGTTCCGCTTGCCCTGTTCGCGATCGCCGTGCAGCGAGGCGTGCGCGCGTGGTGGGTGCTGATCCCGCTCGCCGTGGTCACCTGGGCGCTCGTCCACGCGTCCGGCGTGCACGCGACCGTCGCGGGGGTGCTGCTCGGCTTCATGGTCCCCGTGGCTGCGACCGCACGGGCTCGCGTTCCCGTGCGCACCGCCGACGACGGAACGGTGGAATACGACGGTCTCGCCGCTCACTTCGCCGATCGGTGGGGACCGGTGTCGACCCTCCTCGCGGTCCCGGTCTTCGCCTTCTTCTCGGCGGGCGTCACCATCGGCGGCGTCGAGGGGCTGCTCAGCGCTCTCTCCGACAGCATCACCATCGGCATCATCGTGGGGCTCGTGATCGGAAAACCGATCGGCATCCTGGGGGCGACCTTCCTCCTCAGCCGCATGCGCGCGTTCCGTCTCGAGGATGGGCTGCGGTGGCCCGACCTCGTCGGCATGTCGTTCGTCGCCGGCATCGGTTTCACCGTTTCGCTCCTCGTCGGCGAATTGGCCTACGGGTCCTCGAGCGTCGCCGACGAGCACGTCAAGATCGGTGTGCTGCTCGGCTCCCTCATCGCCGCCGTGATCGGCGGCGCGATCCTCGCACTGCGTGGGCGGCGACGAGAGGTGACCTAGGAGCGTGACTCCCGGCTGCGGCGTCGCTCGCTCACGAGGAAGACGATGAGCAGGACGATCCCGGTCACTGTCACGAGGTGCGTGCTGAGCGAGGGGATGATGATGAGCGGGTTTCCCGAGGTGGGGTGCTCGGCGAAGAGGATCACCGTGGGGTCGGTCGACGCGTGCAGCAGGATCGGCCAGATCAGGCGCCCGGTCAGCCGGAGGGCGAGATACATGAGGATGCCGAAGAAAAAGGTGTAGACCACCTGGATCGCGGTGGTGACGAGGCCCTGGTCGGTCGTGAAGAAGTTGCCGGCGTGCATCGCGGCGAAGGTACCCGCCGAGACGAGCGCCACCGCGACCTCGCCGCGCCCGGCCTTGCGCATGAGATTCACGACGAAGCCGCGAGTGAGCAGCTCCTCGGCGAGGCCGACGAACAACCCGGTCAGGAGCCAGGAGGCGATGAGGGCTCCGCCGGCGGACTCGAAGTCGACCGACAGGAAGGCCGACACGTTGATGACCAGAACGACCACGATGGCGACCCACATCCAGCCCCGCCCCCGGTCGGGCTGGGGGCCGAAGAGCTCCTTCAGCCAGCCGAGGGACGCGGCGAAGGCGAGCAGCACGACGATACCCAGGAGGATGGGCAGGCCCGTCGCGATGAAGACGTCCATCGCGCTGCCGGCCTCGCCGCGGACGTCGCCGCCATCCTCGAACACCGCTCCGACCAGGAGTGAGAGCAGCTGGTAGATGCCGTAGTAGACGACCACGAGGATGACCGCACGCCACCAGTTGCCGCGTTCCCAGAAGCGGCGCCAGGCGGACTGTGAGGAGTCGGGCAGGATGTGGTGCGCGTCGTTCATGGGATGGCCTTCGCGTTGGTAGACAGGTCGTTCGCTCACCATAGCGGTCTCGCGGAAACGCGCGCCGTCACCCGGGGAACGGAACCCCGGTCAGCCGCTGCGACTCGGCCCAGACCCGCGCCGCCTCGTCGGTGCTGCGCAGCCGGGAGTAGAGCTTCTGCTCCGCGGGCCCACCGCCGAGGTGCCCGGGCCCTTTCGGCCCGTAGAAGTGTCCGCCCTCGCCGGAGGTCGCGGCGAGCAACGCCGGCAGGCCCGCGCTCTCCGCCGTGCCGACCAGGAGCCCGCGGGAGGACAGGGCCCCGATCAGTCCGCGACCACCGGCAGCCTGCTCGCGGCCGAGCTCGGGACGGGCCAGGAGCAGGCTCGTCGGCGCGATACCCGGGTGGGACAGGTTGCTCGAGATGCCCCAACCGTTCGCGCGGCTGCGGCGGTCGAGCTCGAGCCCGAAAAGGCCGAAGGCGATCTTCGACTGGCTGTAGGCGTTCATGCCGTTGTACGAGCTCTCCCAGTTCAGATCGTCCCAGTTGATGGAACCCGCGTTCGCGGCGATGCTCACCTGCGACGTGACGCGGGCCTGCCCGGCCCGCAGCAGGGGGAGCAGGTGGGCTACCAGCGCGACGTGCCCGAGGTGGTTCGTGCCGAACTGCAGCTCGAAGCCGTCGGCCGTGACCTGGCGGTCGGGCGGGGTCATCACGCCGGCGTTGTTGACGAGCAGGTGGATCGGGTCGCCGGCGGCAGCGAGCTCGGCCCCCAGCGCGGTGATCGAGTCGAGCGAGGAGAGGTCGAGTGAGGGGAGGGAGACGGCCGCGCCGGGGGTGACCGCGCGGATGGCGGCGACAGCCGCCTTCCCTTTCTCCTGATTGCGGACGGGGAGGAGAAGCTCAGCACCGGCGGCGGCGAGCCGGGTGGCGATGCCGAGGCCGATGCCGTCGCTGGCGCCGGTGACGAGTACGCGGCGGCCGGTGAGGTCGGGGAGGGGGAGGTCGATGTGTCGAGGCATGACCCCACCATCGAGCCTGGCGGCGGAGCTATACAGGGATGGTCGATCCGTGGATACGGCGACCCGGGCGGGGGAGACTGGCTCCATGATGATCGATCGGCCCGGACTCGCCGCCTTCCTGCGCCAGCGCCGCGAGTCCCTCAGCCCCGACGACGTCGGTCTCCCGCGCGGCCAGCGCCGCCGAACGGCCGGCCTCCGGCGGGAGGAGGTCGCGGCGCTCTGCCACATGTCGACCGACTACTACTCCCGGATCGAGCAGGAGCGCGGGCCGCAGCCCTCCGAGCAGATGATCGCCTCCATCGCGCAGGGCCTGCACCTCTCCCTCGACGAGCGTGACCACCTCTTCCGCCTCGCCGGACACAACCCGCCGACGCGCGGCGGGGCCAGTGAACACATCACGCCGGGGCTGCTGCGCATCTTCGACCGCCTGCACGACACCCCGGCCGAGATCGTCACCGAGCTGGGCGAGACCCTCCTGCAGACCCCACTCGGGGTCGCCCTCACCGGCGATACGGCATCACTCACGGGCCCGTCCCGCAGCATCGGCTACCGCTGGTTCGCCGACCCGACCTTCCGCCTTCGCTACGACCCGGACGAGCACGCCTTCCTCAGCCGCATGTTCGCCTCGGGCCTCCGCGAGATCGTCACGGTGCGCGGCCCCGCCTCCCGTGCCGCGCACCTGGCCGACCTGCTCATCGAGAGCAGCGAGGAGTTCCGGACGGTGTGGGGCGCGCAGGAGATCGGCATCCGGCCCCAGGAGACCAAGCGCTTCGTCCACCCCGAGGTCGGCCCGCTCGAACTGACCTGCCAGCGGCTCGTCGACCCCGACCAGGGACACTTCCTGCTCGTCTACACGGCGATCCCGGGGAGCGAGAGCCACGAGCGGCTGCAGTTGCTGTCGGTGATCGGGGCGTCGAGTCCGATCAGCTCGTCGAGCTGAACAGGACCCGCTGATCCCCGTTGCGCCCCTGCGTGATCGTGTAATTGACGGCGGCAAAGTCGGCGACCAGGGTCGCGGTCTCCTCCGGCGTCGACCACGTGATGGTCACCACGGAGGGCGTGTCACCCTGCTCGATCGTGACCTCCCCGTCGAAGGCCCCGGAGTCCTTGCGGAATCGCAGCACCTCGAGCAGGCGCTGGACGACGGGCCGCTGCACCTGCTCGTGTACCTCCTCGAGTGTGTAGTCATGGCGATTGACACTGCGCGGCTCGCCGAGGGCCTTGATCGCATCGACGTCGTTCTCGCCGAACAGGGCCCCGACGTAATAGACCTGCGGGATCCCGGGAGCGAACAGCTGGGTGATGCGCGCGAGCAGGTGGGCGTCGTCGTTCTCCTCGAGGGCCGAGTGGAACGAACTCATGAGCTGGTACTGGCGGGTCTTCTCCGTGCCGCGTTTGATCATGCCGGGAGGGGCCTGGACGTACTGGCGTAGGTCGGCGATCCGGGCGTTCACCCGGTCGCTCACCGCATCGATCTCGTCGTCCGACAGGAGCCCGACCACGTCCACGACGCCGATGCCGTCGTGCGTGTCGAGCGTCGTGAACTGCTTGCGCGGGCTGATGCGCATCCAGTCGATCAGGCGCGTGGTGTCGGCGCTGAAGACGGTGTGCAACATGAGCATCGGGAGGGCGAAGTCGTAGACCCAATGGCCGCGCTCCGCCATCTTGAGCTGGATCTGGTAGTTCTCGTGGATCTCGGGCAACATCTCGACGCCCCGGCTCTCGAGAGGCTTCATACCGATGTCGAGCACGTCCCAGACCTCGGGCTCGACGAAGAAGCACGAGGTGCCTGGGCGCTTGGAGGCGTAGGCGAACGCATCGAAGCGGATGAGCGGAACTATCTCGGCCAGTCGACCGAGATTCCGTTCGAAGTAGGCCTGCGTCTGCGGAGCCCACGGGTCGATGTCGACCTGCTCCTCGAAGAAGGTGTTCCAGAGCTTGACGACCGTGCCGTCGGCACGCGTGAACTCCTTGAACGGACCGTTCGCCTTCCGTCGGTAGAGGGCCGCCATCTCCTCCTCGGTCGGCTCGCCACCGGGCCAGAACTCGTCCCAGTGGATGAACATCTCGCGGTATTGGGAGGCATCACCCTGTTGCATGTAGTCCACGAACTCGCGCGAGCGGATCGACACGTGGTTGATCATGAAGTCGGCCATCAGGTAGTACCCGGCGGCGAGCCGACGGATGTCATCCCAGTCGCCGAATGCCGGGTCGACCGAGTCGTAGTCGATCACGGCGAAACCCCGATCGCCGCTCGACGGGAAGAACGGCAGGATGTGGACGCCGCCGAAGGCACCAGCGAAGTCCGTGTCGAGGACGGTCTCCAAGGAGGCGAGGTCGCCGCCGAGGCTGTTCGCGTAGGTGATGAGCATGGGCTCGTTGGCGATCTTCTTCATGGTCATCCGATCGGTTCAGGAGGGTGAGGTGGGGGTGAGGGTCTGCGAGGTGAGCCAGTCGAGGATGCCCTCTTCATTGGCGTAGGTGAGCTCCCAGGAGGCGTGGTTCTCGGCGAGGAGCGTGTCGAATCCCATAGACGGGTCCCGGGGGATGCCGACGGAGGCCAACTGCTCCGGGGAGAACAGGCTGAGCTGCACGTCGCCCCCTCGGCGCAGCAGGGAGATCACGCCGTCGACGATGTACTTGTGGCGGTCGGGAGTGTGATCGATGTACGCCGTGGAGATCCAGACGTGCTCGTCCACCAGCCCGAGGAGCAGATCGAATGTCTCCGGCGTCATCGTGGGGCAGACGGGCGCCGCCGCAGCGAAGAAGCCGGGGGCGACGCTCAGAGCACGGAGGACCCCGGCGCCACCCATGGAGATGCCCGTGATGGAGATCCGAGAGGAGTCGACGGAGCCGCGGGCGACCATCTTCCCTATGCGATGGCAGACGCGCTCGAGATACCCGCGGCTCCACCCCGAGTCGTCTTCGAGGGAGCGAGCGGCGAAGGGAAGTCGGGCCGGCATGAGAGGACGCCGGGCGGGAGGAGCCTGAGGCGCGAGCACCAGAGAATCCGGGTAGAGCTCCGCCAGGCGGATCGCACCGAGGGTGCCGGTCAGCTGTGCCCGGTTGTCGGTCCCTGCCTCGGCACCACCGTGGAGGAAGAGGATGAGCGGTCGCGGCTCGTGCGCGCCGGGGTCGCGGAGTCGCAGACGGAGGTCACCGGCGCTCACGTCGGTGAAGTCGTGTTCCGTCAGGTGCATGGGCCTGCCTCTCACGGCTCGATGGGCGGGGTCGGTTCCATGCCTCCACGGCGGATCCGCGACGGTCGCGCGAACAGCAGGAAGATGAGCAACCCGATGCCGACGGGGATGATCATGATCTGGAACATGAGCGAGTACGCGTCAGGGGCGGTGGCCCCGTGCGCCTGCGTGAAGGACACCACGGCCCCGGCCGCGGCGGGCATCACCAGGTAGGAGAGATCGAGGCCCATGTAGTTCGTGTTGCCGGCGATCCCTCGGCGGGGCCGGTCGACCGCCATGAGGGACAGTGCCTGCACGGCGGGTTGGCAGATGCCGTATCCGAAGGCTGAGACCGTCGCCGCGATGAGAAAGTCGGGGAGGGAACGCGCCATGCTCAAGAGGACGAAAGCGAGCCCGTAGATGAGGGCGCCGGGGACGATGACGGCGGTGACGCCGAACCGGTCGGCGATACGCCCGGTCAGGGGTCGCGAGACGAGCAGGGCGAGGGCATAGGCCGTGAAGAACAGGCCGATCTCGGCGACGCCGACGGATTCGCCGTAGAGGATCACGAAGGAGTTGACCACCGAATAGGCGCCGCCGAGGAAGAAGACCACGACGGCCGGTGCGATCGCCTCGCGGGCGATGAAAGAACTCCAGCCCATCCGTTGCCGGATGGGCGGCGGCGTGTGGGTGGAGCGGAGGAACAGCGAGAGGATGCCCACGACGCCCATCGCGCCGGCGCCGATCAGGAAGGTCGGGCCGTAGCCGATGGCGCCCAGCAGCACGAGACCGACGCCCGGGCCGCACGCCATCGCGATCGCCTGTCCCAGGGAGAAGATGCCGATCCCCGAGGCCATCCGCGACTCCGGCAGGGCGTCGCTCGCGAGGGCGAGTGTCACCGGTGCGAGGAAGCCCATGCCGAAACCGTGGAGGAGCCTGCCCGCGACGATCATCTCGATGCTGTCCGCCAACCCGTAGCAGACGAAGGCGCCCAGGATGATGGCGGCGGTGATGGCGAGCAGGACGTGGTTGGCGAAGCGGAAGGTGGCGGCACCGACGAATGGGCGCACGGTCAGGGAGGTGGCGGCGAAGAGCCCCGTGACCAGGCCGACGATCGTCGCTGAGGCCCCGAAGGATTCGGCGAGCTTGGGCACGAGGGCATTCGTCATGAACTGCGCCATGTTGAGCACGAAATTGAGCGCGAAGATAGCCAGGAACGGACGCGACCAGATCCGAGATGACCCCTCGGGGCCCTGCGGTGGCTGGTGCATGTGGATCCTTCTGGTGGGAAAACGGCGCACGACAGTGCACCGCGAGACGCGGTGGAGGAGAAGCGGCCCGGTCGGGCTAGGGGGAGGTCTCGGGTGAGCTCTCGCGGAAGATGATCTCCACGTCGTGGAGGCGACTGAAGCTGCCCATGTCGGAGGCGACCGTCGAGGCCTGGTGCAGTGCTCTCGCGCAGTCCCTGCTCATCTGCGCGATCGGGGCTGCGACACTCGTGACGGTCGGGCGCATGAGGGCGTTGACGGCGCTGTTGCCGTAGGAGACGACCTCGATGTCTCCCGGGACAGTGAAGCCGTGCTCCTGAAGGCCGTGGATGACCCCGCCGACCATATGGTCGTAGAGCACGAACACCCCGGTCGAGGGGGTGAGGTGGGGGATGAGCTCCTCCACCGCGCGTCGCCCTCCGGCGTAATCGTTGACGGCACGGGCCTGGGGGATCTCAGCCGACGTGTCGCCGCCCGCCGCCCGCCGCAGCTCGCGGAGCGTGTCCTGGAATCCGACGGCCCGGAGGCTCTGGGAGCGGGTCGTGTAGTCGGGCATGATCATGGCGACCTGGGTTAGCCCACGCTCGTCGAAGTGCCGCATGACGCGATTGCCGACCTCGTAGTCGTCGGTCACCACCGACGGCCAATTCTTGGCAACGCGGTTGACGAGGACGATGGGGATCCCGAAGTCCTCGGACTCCACGAATGCGAGGTCTTCATCGGACAGGCCGATCATGATCGCTCCGCTGGAGAAGTCGGGGCGCATCCAGGAGGCCTTGTCCCGCAGCCGGTCACGTTCGAAGGGGAAGACGACCGTCTCCACTCCGAGGCCCTCATCCTCGACGTAGGTGTACACGCCGCGGAAGAACTCGCTGGTGGGGCCGGCGTCGAAGTCGAGGGGCGCGAAGATCGTCCAGAGGCGTGACCTCTGCGAGGCCTTCGCCTTGGACCGCTTCGCGACATAGCCCAGCTCGTCCGCTGCGGCGAGCACCTGGTCGCGGGTGGCGGGGGCGATGCGGAACTCCTGCCACCGGTCGCTCAGGACCATCGAGGCGGTTGTGGTGGACACGCCGGACTTGAGCGCAACGTGGGTCAAGTTGACCCCGGCCTTGCGTGCCATGCATCCACCCCCTCGTAGAAATCGTCGACCGTCGTTCGGTGGAGCCAACATTAGCAGCGTGCGTGGATTCGTCAAGTCCGATTTGCTAAAAATTTAGCAATGGTGTGGGGGTGGGCGGCGTAGAGCTGCAACCGAGTGCGTGGAAGAATTTTCCGCGCAAGAGGCCTGCAATTACTGGGATCTAACCCGGCAAGGACGCTGCCCGGCGGCTTGTCCCACAATCTGTGTTGACATGGGGTGAGCCGAATCCGTAACATCCGGTGACATACATTTAGCTAATCGCAGAAAGCCTTTAGCCACGACGAGGGAGTCTGATGTCCGTCATCACCTGGACGTTCGAGAGCCGGTACCTGGCCTCGAGCCACACCGTCACCATCCTCCTGCCGGACATGCCACGAACGGAGGAGCCCTCCGCCTTCTTCGCGGATCGGCGCGGGCTCAAGGTCCTCTGGCTCCTGCACGGCACCTTCGGCGATCACACCGACTGGGTGCGGCGTACGAACATCGAGCTCTACGCGGCGGAGAAAGGCATCGCCGTCGTCATGCCGACCGCCCTCAACAGCAACTACTCCAACTGGAGCGACTTCTCCCTCGGCTTCGACATGTACTCCTACCTCACCGAGGAGCTCATGCCGATGGTGCACAACTGGCTGCCCATCTCGAGTGCACGGGAGGACAACTTCATCGCCGGGCTCTCCATGGGGGGTCGGGGCGCCGTGAAGTTCGCGGTCAACCACCCCGACCTGTTCGCCGCCGCCGCCGTCCTCTCGGCGGCTCCCGTCAACTTCGACGAGGTGCTCACCCCCGCCTTCCTCGACGACCAGACGAACCCCTTCGCTCCACGGATCGCGGGGATGGTCGCCAACGCCGGCGGGATCCAGCCCTTCCTCGACTCGGAGGAGAACGTGTGGAGGAAGATCGACCGCCTCGCGCCCAGGGGGACCCTCCCTCGCCTGCTCTTCGCCTGCGGGGCTGACGACGATGCGATCGTCGGCGACCTCGCGACCTTCCAGGCCCACGCCGAGCGGATCGGCCTCGATGCCGAATTCTGGGTCCAGCCCGGCTTCCGCCACGAGTGGCGTTTCTGGGACCTGGCCATCCAACACGCGCTCGAGTTCTTCGCATTGGAGGACGCCCCCACCAACCCGTTCTGAGACTCCTGACCACACAGCACCCACCGTGAACTCCAACGAAGAAGGATCACATGAAGCACATCCGTAAGACCCTCGTCGCGGCAACGGCCGCGACCGCCATCGTCCTGTCCGGCTGTTCAGCCCCCGCGGACGACTCCACCCCCTACGAGGTCAACTTCGCCTACCTCAACATCGGCGGTGCTCCGACCCAAGAGCTGAAGGACGCGGTCAACGAACTCGCGATGGACGAGCTCGGCATGACCGTCAACCTCATCCCCATCTCGTTCTCCGACTACTTCACCAAGCTGCCCCTGATGTTGGCCTCGGGCGACCCGCTCGACATCACCTTCGTCTTCTCGCAGGATTTCCCGACCTTCATCAACTCGCAGTACATCGTCAACGCCAACGACTACGCCGACCAGACCAAGGACATCTACGGCCTCTTCGGTGAGGACGCGGGCGTCGGCCAGATCGGCGACTTCCTCGTCGGCTTCCCGACCGTCAAGGAGCTCTCCAGCCCCACCGGTCTCGTCGTCCGCAAGGACATCTTCGACGAGCTCGGCTACAGCGTCGATGACTTCGACATCACGGCAGAGGACACCTCGGGCTACGACAAGATCACCGAACTCTTCGCCGACGTGAAGGCGGCCCACCCCGAGATGACGCCCTACGACGGCACCTTCAGCATGGGCATGCAGGTCTTCTCCTACATCGACCCGCTAGGCGATTCGGGCTATGGAGCGCTCGAGGACAAGGGGCAGACCACGAAGGTCACCAACTGGTTCGAGTCGGACCAGTACCGCGAGTTCGCGGAGATCAACCGCGAGTGGTTCACCAAGGGCTACACCTCCCAGGACGTGGCGGTGAACCAGGACGAGGGACAGGTCAAGATGAAGGCGGGCAACACGTTCTCGTTCATGACCTTCACGAAGCCCGACAGCGCGCCGGAGAAGGCATCGCAGACCGGGTACGAGGTCGAGATCATCCCGCTCTCCGGCTACGGGCCGAAGAGCACGAGCGGATCCACCGCGGGTCTCCTCAGCGTCGCCAACAACGCGAAGGACAAGGACAAGGCCTTCGAGTTCCTCAACTGGGCGTACACGAGCGGAGAGTTCAACGACCTTCTCAACTGGGGCGTCGAGGGAGTCGACTGGGTCGAGACCGAGGACGGCGTCGCCGGATACCCCGAGGGCAAGGACCCGGCGAGCGTCGGCTACCACAACGGCGCGGGCTTCATCCTGCCCAACCAGTTCGCCGGCCACGTCTGGAGCGGCAGTCCCGCCAACCTGGGCGACCAGTACGCCGCCGCCAACGAAGAGGCGAAGGCATCGAAGGCCTACGGGTTCCTGTTCGACGGCACGAGTGTCTCAGGCGAGCTCGCTCAGCTCAATGCGGTCTACGAGCAGTACAAGAAGCAGATCAGCTTTGGAGTGCTTGACCCGGACAAGGGCCTGAAGGAGTTCAACGACGCCATGTACGCGGCCGGCCTGCAGACCGTCATCGACGAGAAGCAGCGTCAGCTCGACGAGTGGCTCGACGCCAAGTGAGCTGACCGCTCACGCACGACCATCGGGGGCCGCGACCGGCGTCGCGGCCCCCACCAACACCCTCTTCGGATCGGGACCATGAAACGACGAAGCACCACTCGACTCCGGTCGTTCCTGCCGGTGTACATCCTGCTCATCCCGGGCATGCTGTACCTCCTGGTCAACAACTACATCCCGATGGTCGGCATCATCTCGGCCTTCAAGCGGATCAACGTCAACGACGGGATCTTCTTCAGCCCGTGGAACGGACTGGAGAACTTCCGCTACCTCTTCCTCAGTGGGGCTGCGGGCGACATCTTCCGCAACACCCTCCTCTACAACACGGCCTTCATCGTCGTCACGACGGTCGTGGCGATCGCCCTCGCGGTGCTCATCAACGACGTGGCGAGCACGAAGCTCAAGAAGCTCTATCAGAGCGCCATCCTGCTGCCGTTCACCCTGTCGATGGTCGTCGTCAGCTATGTGGTGTTCGGCTTCCTCAGCCACGAGAACGGTCTCCTCAACAACACCCTCCTCGAGTCCGACCCGATCCAGTGGTACAGCGAGGGTCAGTACTGGCCCGCCATCCTCATCATCGTCAACCTGTGGAAGACCGTCGGCTATTCGACCCTGCTCTTCCTCGCGGCCCTCGTCGGCGTCGACCGCTCCCTCTACGAGGCTTCGTCGCTCGACGGGGCGAACCGGTGGCAGCAGGTGCTCACAATCGACCTGCCGAACCTGTTCCCGACGATCGTCACGCTCACGCTGCTCGCGGTCGGCCGCATCTTCTACTCGGACTTCGGGTTGTTCTACCAAGTGCCCCGCAACTCCGGCGCCATCTTCGACGTGACCACCACCATCGACACCTACGTCTATCGGGCGCTCATCTCGGCCGGTGGCATCGGCCAGTCGGCTGCGGCCGGCTTCTTCCAGGCGGTCATCGGCTTCGTGCTCGTGCTCTCCGTCAACGCAGCGGTGCGTAAGTACCAGCGCTCGAGCGCACTGTTCTAAGCGAGGAAAAGACCATGTACAAGCAATCCCGCACCTATCGCCTGCTGGCGCACACCGCGCTGCTCCTCGTCACTCTCTCGATGTTCCTGCCGCTCGTGCTGGTGTTCATGTCCTCGATCACCGACGAGTCCACCCTCATCACCGACGGCTATTCGTTCTGGCCGCAGCAGTTCAGCCTGGACGCCTACGCCTACATCGCCGCTAACAGCGAGACGGTGTTCCGCGCCTACGGCGTGACGGTCATCGTCACGATCATCGGCACGGTGGTGGGGCTCTTCCTGACCTCCACCATGGCGTTCGCGCTGTCGCTGCCGGAGCTCCCCGGCCGCCGGGTGCTCAGCTTCCTCGTGTTCTTCACGCTGCTGTTCAACGGTGGGCTCGTGCCGGCGTACATCATGTGGTCCTCGCTCGGAGTACGCAACACGATCCTCGCCTACATCCTGCCGAGCCTTCTCGTGAACGCCTTCAACGTGATCCTCATGCGGACCTACTACCAGGTGACCATCCCCGCCGAGGTCTACGAAGCGGCCAAGATCGACGGCGCGAGCTACTTCCGTATCTACTTCCAGCTGGTCCTGCCTCTCGGAAAACCGATCCTCGTCACGATCGGGCTCTTCATCGCGCTCGGCTACTGGAACGACTGGACGAACGGTCTCTACTACGTGAGCAACCCCGACATGTTCAGCATCCAGACCTTCCTCAACCGCATGATCCAGGACATCCAGGCCATCTCGAGCAACAACACCGGCACCTCGGTCACCTCGAACGTCCCGGCCGTCTCGGTCCGGATGGCGATCTCGTTCGTCGCGCTGCTGCCGCTCCTGATCATCTACCCGCTCCTTCAGCGTTACTTCGCGAAGGGAATCATGGTCGGCGCCGTCAAGGGCTGATCGAAAGGAACACCATGACGGACATCACGCTCACGCCGGGAACGCCGGACGATGACAACCGCGACTACCTGCCGGAATCACTCAAGGGCTCGGACATCGTCGTCAACGAGAACGGCAACAACTCCCAGCCCTACCCGGAGCGCCTCGAGGAGCACACCGAGGTGGTCATCGAGGGCGAGGCGGAGGACACCTGGTACACCTACGTGCCGTCCAGCTACGACGGGGCGACGCCGGTTCCACTGGTCATCTCGATGCACGGCGGGATGATGACCGGATGGGGTCAGGCCGTCTACACCTCGTGGACCCTGCTCGCCGAGCGCGAGGGCTTCATCGTGCTGTTCCCGAATGCGCACCTGCGACGGTTCTGGCTGATCGATGTCCCCGCCGACGCCATCGACGAGGCGACGGAGGTCCAGCCCCACGGCATCTACCTCAACCGCCCGCCTGCCGACCCGGACGAGAACCACGACAACCGTCTGGTGCTCGCGCTCATCGAACGTCTCGCGTCGACCTACGCGATCGACCGCTCGCGCATCTTCATGCAGGGCATGTCCATGGGCAACGCCATGACCGGGCAGTTCGCCCGGAACTTCGGACAGGTGCTCGCGGGCGCGGCCGGATCGGCCGGCCCGAGCGCCCTCGGTCTGCTCTTTGATGAGACGGGGGAGCGCATCAACCGGGGCGGCCCGCTCGCCATCTTCCAGACCCGCATGGAGCGTGACGCGGTCCCGCCGCACTACGGCGCAGAGGTGGGGACGGTCGTCGCGCGCAATCGTGACTACTGGCTGGGGCTCAACAGGGCATCCCGCATCCCGGAGATCTCGATCCGGGGGGAGGACAATCTGGCCTTTTTCGAGGGCGGCGCGGCCCCGCTGGTGTTCCGGGACGTGAAGAACCGCGATCACGGCCAGACGCTCGATGACGCCGAGTTCGTGTGGAGTTACCTCTTCTCTGGCGTGAGTCGCGACCCGGGCGGAACGATCGTGGTCACGGAGCCCCGCCGTGCACGCCGCGGTGACGCGTTCGCCGTCGCTGTCGCCGATGGCAGCTCTCACGCGTGGATGGGCCAGCGTGCCGTCGAACTCGGTGGGCGGGCGTTCCTCTGGCAGAAGCTGAAGTATCACGGGCTCCAGGGCGGGGCCGAGGTCCGCGGGGAGTATCTCTACGTCCCCCTCGCCTTCATCGCCACCGCCTTCGGCGCCGAGGTCGTCGACCAGGAAGGCATCGGTTCGCTCTCCTGGCCGGACGGCCCTCGCGTCCAGGTCGCACGGGGAAGCATCGTGAGCATCGTGGACGGGGACGTCCGTTCGATGCTCGCCGAAGCCGTCGAGCGCGACGGTCACCTCCACGTGTCGCTGGAGTGGGTCGCGCGGGACGTCCTCGGTCTGCACACATCGCAGTGCGAGGGCGTGCTCTACGTCACCGACCACCACGCCGAACTCTCACGCAACATGGCGCTCCTCATCGCCGACCTGCTCGCCTGACCCGATGACGCCCCGTGTCCTCGTGATCGGGGAGTCCCTCGTCGACGTCATCGTGGCCGAGGACGGCTCCCCGATCAGCGCTCACCCTGGTGGAAGTGCGGTCAACGTCGCCGTCGGGCTCGCCCGGCTCGCCGTCCCGACCGTGTTCCACACCCGGCTCGGCACCGACGCCAACGGACGGCTCGTGGCCGCCCACCTGCGCGACGCGGGCGTGGATCTCAGCCAGGGCTCGATCCATGCCGGTGCCACCTCCACCGCGATCGCACGCACGGGGGTCGACGGCGCTGTGTCGTACGAGTTCGATCTTGCGTGGGACCCGGAAGAGGTCGACACGCGCGGCGTCGACCTCGTTCACACCGGTTCGATCGCCACGGCGCTGCTTCCGGGGGCGGACACCGTCGAGGCGATCCTGGAGCGTACGGATGCCCGCATCTCCTTCGACCCGAACATCCGCCCCTCGATCGTCGGAGATCGCGAAGACGTCAGGGAACGGGTGGAGAGCATCGTCGCCCGGTCTTACGTCGCGAAGGCCAGCGACGAGGATCTCGCCTGGCTCTATCCCGGCCGGGAGGCGTCCGAGGTGCTCGAGCGCTGGGCCGGGCTCGGGGCGGAGCTGGTGGTCGTGACGCGCGGTGCCGACGGGGCCGAGGCACTGTGCCACGGGCTGCGGACCTTCACGGTCGCACCGCGAACGGCCGTCGTCGACACGATCGGAGCGGGCGATTCCTTCATGGCCGGCCTCCTGCGTGGCGTCGTGGCGACCGGTCTGGCCGATGTCCCCGCGCTTCTTGACTTCGCCGTCCGCTGCGCGGCGATCACCGTCTCCCGCCGCGGCGCCCAGCCCCCGCTGCTCGCGGACGTCCACCCCCGACCAGCAGGAGGACATCATGCCCCTTGACCCGTACATCGCCGCCAAGGCCGAGCGCATCGTCGGCCTGGTGCGCTCCGATCTCGAGGATCCGGAGGCGCGCGCGCGTTTCCACGAGTACTTCGCCGATGACGAGCCCTGGACGCGGCCCGCGGAGCTGACCGTCTCCGACGAGGTCGTCGACGGGCCGGGCGGGCCGATCCCCGTGCGGGTGTATCGACCGCCGCTCGAATCGGCGGCGCCGCTCGTGTGGATGCACGGGGGAGGTTTCGCCTTCGGTGATCTGGACATGCCCGAGGCGGACATGGTGTCGTCCGAACTCGCTGCCCGGGCGGGGTGCACGGTGATCTCGGTCGACTACCGGCTTGCGACGCCGGAGGTGCCCTTCCCCGCGCCGGTGGACGACGTCCTCGCCGTGTGGCAGCGGTTCGCCGCATCGAGCCCGCTCGGCGCGCCCGCAATCGGCGGTGCCAGTGCGGGCGCCGCGCTCGCGGTGTCCACCGCCCTGCGCGCACGGGACGAGGGTCTCGTCATGCCGCGTGCGCTCCTGCTTGCCTACCCGTTCCTGCACTTCCCGAATCCCGCACCGGAGAGCGACCTCGCCCTCGAGTTGGCGGCGCTGCCTCCGCTGCTCCGCATCACGCCGGAGGGGGTCGAGGTCATGGTGCGCGGATATGTCGGCCGGCTGTCGGGCCTACCGCCCCTCGCGATGCCCGGCGGCGCGGACCCGAGCGGCCTGCCCGAGGCGCACATCGTCGTCGCGGAGCTCGACGACCTGCGTCCCTCCGCGGAGCTCTTCGAGCGTCAACTGAACGAGCGGGGGATCACGACGCGCGTCGAGCTGGCCGCCGGCATGCCGCACGGCCACCTCAACCGGCTGCCCTCGGTGCCTGCCGTCGCCGCGTCGCTCGACTTCTTCACGCGGGCGCTGCGATCGACGCCCGCTCGATGACCGGCATCGGGATGAGGGACTCGCCGGATGCCTCGCCTCCCAGAAGGAGCTCGACGGCCCGGCGCCCCATCTCCTCGTGCGGAAGGGCGATCGTCGTGAGGCCCGGGCGCAGGTAGGCCGCCAGCTCGTCGTTGTCGAAGGACACGATGGAGACGTCGTCGGGCACGGAGAGTCCGCGCGCGGCGAGCGCCTGATAGGCGCCGAAGGCTATCCGGTCGTTCATGCAGATGAGCGCTTTCACGTCGTCGCGTCGCTCGAAGAGGGCCTCGGTCGCCGTGTATCCGCCGTCCGGCTCCCAGAGCCAGATCGACTCCTCGGCGACGAAGGTGAGGTCGTGGTCGCCCATCGCCGCGCGGATGCCGGCGACGCGGCGGGCCACAGTGGCCGACCGGAAGGCGTCGCGTTCGACGTCGTCGTTCTGGCCGATGAGGGCGATGCCGCTGCGGTGGCCGTGTTCGACGAGGAGCTCGACCGCACGGCGGCCACCTGACTCCTCGTCGGGGAGGACCGAGGTCCTGTGGTGGGCGTTGGTCGCGTTGAGCATGACGACGTGCGTGCCCGTCGGGACGTCCGGGATGAAGATCTCGCGCGCACGCATGGTGGCGAAGATGATGCCGTCGACCTGCCGATCCAGGACGGCTGCGATCGCCTCCGCCTCGCGAGCCGGGTCCCCGCCGGTCTCCAGCACGAGCACGACATGGCCGGCCGCCTCCGACGCCTCGAGGGCACCCTTGATGAGGCCGCTGGCGAAACGCGTGGTCGCCACCACGTCGGAGATGAATCCGATCGTCAGCGTCTTGTCGGTCCGCAGGCCCCTGGCCGCGACGTTGGGGCGGTACCCGAGGGCCTCGGCGGCGGCGTTGACGCGGTCGTGGGCGTCCTGCGAGAGACGGGTGTCCGGTCGTCCGTTGAGGATCATCGAGGCGGCGGTGGAGGAGAGCCCGGCCAGCCGGGCCACGTCGGCCAGGGTTGCGCGCTTCTTCGCCATCGGAGGTCCTCGCAGGTCGGGTCGACGAGTCGACCGGGTGGGGCGGTACGGAACCGATGCTTGACATCGGTTGCCGACCACCACAATATTGGACGTGCTAAACCCATTTAGCAAGCACCAGTCGGAGGAGACTCCGGCACCGGCCCGACACCCAGGCCCGGATGCGCCCTCTTCCCGGGCGTTGATGGAAGGCCGACGGTCTGCATCACTCACAGAAGACAAAGGAGTCAATGAGATGGCAACCTCTCGACCCCGCACCCGTCTCGGGCGCGGACCTGTGGCATTCGCGGCGATCGCTGCGACCGCCGCCCTGACGCTCGCGGGATGCGCTCCCGGCGGGTCCGGCCCGGTGGCGAACGACGTCGAGGTGAGCACGGAGCTCACCACCGAGGACGTGGTGCTGACCATCGCCGACGAGACGGGCTTCCCGCTCACCGACGAGCTCGCCGCCGAGTTCACGAAGCAGTACCCGAACGTCACGTTCAACGTCACGCGCGACACCTTCGCCAACCTGACCGCCAACGCGCCGAAGCTCTTGGCGGGGGACACTCCTCCGGATCTGATCCGCCTGCCCACCATCGGCGACACGGTGAAGGACGGACTCCTCGCCGATCTCGACCCCTGGGCCGACGCATACGGGTGGGACGCCTGGTCCGAGGCCCAGCTCGCTCCCCTCCGGGTGAACGAGGACGGCGTTCGAGGGTCCGGGTCGCTCTACCAGCTCGGACTCGGCTACAGCATCACCGGTATCTACATGAACACGACGATCGCCGACCAGCTCGGCATCGACGAGACGCCGGCGACCCTCGCCGAGCTCGAGGACGACCTCGCCACCGCCAAGGCCGCCGGTATCCTGCCGATCATGGCCGGCGACAAGGACGGTGTCGTCAACTTCGTCGTGCAGGCCGCGATGAACCAGTACAACGATCCGGCCGAGATGATGGACTGGATCCTCAACGTGCCCGGCGCCACCTATGACACGGAGGGCAACGTCCAGGGCGCCGAGCTCATCCGGAAGTGGGCTGACGCCGGGTACTTCCCGAGCGACATCAACGCGATCGACTACGCGTCGTTCGTGACGCGCTTCCAGGAGGGCGAGGCGCTCTTCACCTTCAACGGCAACTGGGCCGCCGCGGATACGCAGGCGAAGATGGGCGACAACGTCGACTTCTTCCTGGTGCCGCCGGTCGAGGAGGGCGGGAAGCACGTCGCCATGGGCGCGGCCAACTCCTTCTCGGTCGCCGCGGGCTCCAAGCACCTCAACGAGATCGTGTTCTTCCTCAACTGGATCCACACGAACCCGGAGGCGCGGCAGATCGTCACCGACGTGACGGGCGCATCACCCGGAGGCGACCCTGCTCAGGAGCTGCCGACCGT
>Ga0247810_10001124_pt1 | contig 18421 bp, 20 predicted proteins | sample UWRJL119311C1_FD_179918 | JGI IMG/M metagenome (GOLD analysis project Ga0247810, IMG submission 179918) | Plant litter microbial communities from Arlington Agricultural Research Station in Wisconsin, United States - UWRJ-L119-311C-1 | ecosystem: Environmental > Terrestrial > Plant litter >...
TATTAAGGACTTTTTTCCGTCTTCTTCTCGAAGCTACTGCGTTTACCGAACGTGGCATAGTGTTGTTGTTTTTTGATAAACGGTGTTGCGTATTTCAGCAAACTTACTACCGGGTACCTGGTTAAAATTTAATTATTTACCGATTGCAAGCATACGCTTAACGTTGCCCATATCAGCTGCGGACACCATTGAAGTGTGACCTAGATTACGTTTACGTTTAGTCGACATCTTTGTTAAAATGTGACTTTTGTAGGCGTTTTTTCTTGCAATTTTACCTGTTCCAGTAAGCCTGAAGCGCTTTTTAGCACTGGAATTGGTTTTCATTTTTGGCATAACCTATTCTTATTTATGTAATTTATTATATTATTTTTTTACAACTTTCGGAGCCAGGGTCAGGAACATACGCTTACCTTCTAACTTAGGCAGCAACTCTACCTTACCTATGTCTTCCAAAGCTTGTGCAAACTTAAGCAATAAGATCTCTCCCTGCTCTTTGTAAACAATTGCTCTACCTTTGAAATGGACATAAGCCCTAACTTTTTCACCGCTTTCCAGAAAACTAACTGCATGTTTCAGTTTAAACTGAAAATCATGGTCGTTGGTATTCGGACCGAAACGGATCTCCTTAATTACCGTTTGCTTTGCATTTGCCTTAATCTCTTTTTGCTTTTTCTTTTGTTCGTAAACAAATTTGCTATAATCGATTATTCTACAAACCGGAGGCACTGCATTCGGAGATATCTCCACCAGATCCAATTCCAGTTCATCGGCAAGGGCTAAAGCTTTTGCCAAAGGATAAATCCCTGGTTCAACATTATCTCCAGCTAACCTAACCTCCTGGGCTCTGATAAACTGATTAATATTATGTTCTGCTTCTTTCTTCTTAAAAGGAGGACGTGGTCCCCTGTTAAATCCTGGTCTGCCTAATGCCAAATTTATATACTGTTTAAACTGTTATTTCTTTAATTAATAATTCTCCAAATGCCTCAATGGTCATCTCTCCTAAATCTCCCTCACCGTGCTTTCTTACAGACACTTTTCCTTCAGCCATCTCCTTTTCGCCGATAATCAGCATATAAGGGATTTTTTTGACCTCAGCATCCCTGATTTTCCTACCGATCTTCTCATCGCGAAAGTCAATCAAACCGCGAATATCGGAATTATTTAGTTCATCTGAAACTTTTTTAGCATAATCTTCATACTTTTCTGAAATTGGAAGGATTATAAATTGCTCAGGTGAAAGCCATAACGGGAAATTACCGGCACAATGTTCAATCAATACCGCAACAAAACGCTCCAATGAACCAAATGGCGCACGGTGTATCATCACCGGACGGTGTTTCTGGTTATCGCTGCCTGTATATTCCAACTCAAATCTCTCCGGCAAGTTATAGTCAACCTGGATTGTTCCCAGCTGCCATTTTCTTCCCAGCGCATCTTTTACCATGAAATCCAGTTTCGGCCCGTAAAATGCAGCTTCCCCTAATTCCACAATTGTAGATAATCCCTTTTCAGCAGCAGCTTCGATGATCGCATCTTCAGCCAGCTTCCAGTTTTCGTCAGTACCAATGTATTTCGATTTGTTCTCAGGGTCCCTTAATGATACCTGCGCAGTATAATCTGTAAAACCTAATGATTTAAATACGTAAAGTACCAAATCAATTACTTTCTTGAACTCCTCTTTTACCTGGTCCGGACGGCAGAATAAATGCGCATCATCCTGTGTAAACCCTCTAACCCTGGTCAGACCATGCAATTCACCACTTTGTTCGTAACGGTATACAGTCCCAAACTCAGCGAAACGCAATGGCAGGTCCTTGTAAGAACGCGGTTTAACTTTATAGATCTCACAGTGGTGCGGGCAGTTCATTGGTTTTAAAAGGAACTCCTCCCCTTCCTGCGGGGTCTTGATAGACTGGAAAGAATCTTTACCGTATTTCTCCCAGTGACCGGAAGTAATGTATAAGTTTTTGTGTCCGATATGCGGGGTAATCACTTGCTCATAGCCAGCTTTCGACTGTGCTTTGGTCAGGAAGTTCACCAAACGCTCACGCAAAGCAGTTCCCTTAGGCAACCACAGTGGCAAGCCCATTCCCACTTTCTCAGAAAAAGCGAACAATTCCAGCTCTTTACCTAATTTTCTATGGTCGCGTTTTTTCGCTTCCTCGATCATTAACAGGTATTCGGTCAGCTCACTTGCCTTAGGGAAAGTTACGCCGTAAATACGTGTTAACTGTTTTTTTGTTTCATCACCTCTCCAGTATGCACCGGCAACGTTCATCAGTTTTACTGCTTTCACGAAACCTGTGTTGGGGATATGCGGACCACGGCAAAGGTCAGTAAAGGCACCTTGTTTATAAAAAGTGATTTTACCGTCTTCCAATCCCTGGATCAGATCCAATTTATATTCGTCACCTTTTTCGGTGAAGTATGCTACAGCATCAGCTTTAGAAACACTTTCCCTTACAAAAACTTCTTTTTGTTTGGCCAGTTCCATGAACTTGGTCTCTATCGCTTTAAAGTCATCTGAAGAAAATTCCTGATCACCAAAATCCACATCGTAATAAAACCCTGTTTCAATAGCCGGGCCAATACCAAATTTAGTACCCGGATAAAGCGCTTCCAGTGCCTCTGCCATAATGTGCGCAGAAGAATGCCAGAATGTAGCCTTACCGGCAGTATCGTTCCAGGTCAGCAATTTTACAGTCGAATCGTTTTCAATTGGCCGGGCAGAATCCCAGACCTCGCCGTTTACTTCAGCGGCTAAAACATTGCGGGCTAAACCCTCAGAGATTGACAAAGCAATCTGGTGGGCGCTTGTACCCTTTTCATAAGGACGTACAGAGCCGTCCGGTAGTGTAATGTTAATCATCTACAACTATGATTTATATGTGAAAAATTTAATATGGTATTCCAATCACTTACAAGGTGATTTTTCGAAATACAAAGATAAGCGATTAGAAAAGATTTCGGGGAACGAATTTAAGAAAAAACAGGTTTGCCTATTTTGGCCCGTAAACTATTGTTTCAGAACCTTTTCCCATAATCACCATTGCCGTAAGGTTAACGAATAGCCCATGTGCAACCACTCCTTCTACCTGGTTTAGCTGTTCAGAAAGCCCCGCAGCATCAGTAATCAGTCCGAAATCGGTGTCTACAATCAGGTTATGGTTATCAGTGATAAAAGGCGCAGTGCCATCCATCCTTACTTTTCCCGTACCCTGTAAACCTCGCAGCTGCTGCAGTACATAGTTAAGCGCAAGCGGCAAAACCTCTACCGGCACTTTAAACTTACCGAGACGGTCTACCTTTTTACCTGAATCTGCGATAATAATTTCTTTTTTGGTCATCGACGCCACGATCTTCTCACGAAACAATGCACCGCCCCCGCCTTTGATCAGGTTTAATTCTGCATCAAACTCATCGGCGCCATCAATCGTAACATCAATAGCTGTCACCTCGCTCATATCGAGCATCCCGATACCAAGAGAGGTAGCAAGAGATAAAGTATGCTCAGAAGTGGGCACACACTTAATTTTTAATCCGTTCTTTACCAGTAAGGCCACTTCCTGGATGGCAAAGAAAGCTGTAGATCCGGTACCTAAACCAACTACATCATTATCTTTTATGAATTTAACAGCCTCGCGTGCAGCGGCCTGTTTTTCTATCTCTGTATGACTTAACTGCTTATCCAAAATGTAAATATTAATTTTATCCTGCTGTTATTAACAACAGGATAAAATTAAACAAAATAAATAAACACAGGCCGATAAATAAAATTTAAGCTTCGATTACAGCCGTTTCATTTACCATAAGTCTCCAGCTTTCGTTTTCAGGGATCCCTGGTTTACGTTTTCCAAAAAACTGTACAATGATTACTCCCTTATCATCAAAAACCTCGATACTGGTTACAATACCATCCTCAGTAGGTTTTTTTACCAGCCATACCGAAGCAATTGCATCTTCACGTAAGTGCAGGTTAAAATCAGGGTCCAATACATTATACCATGGCCCTGCCTGTACCAATTTTTTAACCGGGCCAGTGTGAATCTGTATACAGCCTGCACTGCCTGTAAATACCATAATCTCTAAATCTGTATCAGAAGCTTTCTGCAGCATATTTTTTAATGATTCTGTAGTGATTTTAACCGCATGTCCTTCAGGTGCCAATCGCAGTCCCTGTGTTCTTGTCACCGCATATTTGCGCAGCAAGCCGTGGAAATCGTGGGTATCCTTTAAAGTCAGCCACCCTTCTTTAAAGCCCTCAGCGTCTATAGCGGCATCTGGCTGCTCTACCACTTCTTTTTTATCCTTATTTATTACCAGCGCAGCGTTTTGATCTTCCGCCCTGAATTTTTCTACTAATCTGCTGTATGCATCGGCATCGCTGTGTTCAGTTACATAGATCTTATGCACAGCCTCGCCGTCTTTAGCAAAAAACTGGAGACTCTGACGGCCGCTTTCATCCACTGCAAAGGCAGAAGACCAAACACTCATAAACAACCTGAGGTCTATGTCGGGGTTTACCGCCAGCCCCATCGGGCCGGTAAAAGAGATATTATGGTAAATTCCTTTACGCTCATGCACGCAATAATCGTTACGTGTCAAAGCCATTACTTTACCCAGAGATTCCACAGATTTTAAGATCTCTCTAAAATCATCAGTCAGACGTGTTACCGTACTGCCAACTGCCGTAGCAATCAGTTCTGCCTCTGTAGTGCCCAGCTGTTTTGCGGCATCTCTGATTCTTACTTTAGGGTTTTCCGCTTTAAAAGCTTCCCATTGTTTATTCAGTTCAATTGTATTCTCCATTATTATCTTTTTTATGTTTGTATAGTTGCCGGTATAACCAGCGGACAATCGTACCCTTCACAAGGCATCAGTTTAACATTAACGCTAAAAGTTTCATGTATATTTTCACAGCTGATCACTTCCAGCGGTGTACCTATAGCTACTTTTCTACCTTCTTTTAACATCAGGATCTGATCTGCAAACCGCGATGCAAAATTGATATCATGCAATATACAGATCACGCAATATCCCCTGTCGGCCAAACTTCTGGCCAGTTCCATAATCTGCTGCTGATACAGGAGGTCGAGCCCGTTTGTAGGTTCATCTAAAAACAAACAGGCATCCGGACAATCGTATATCTGCGCCAGCACACGTGCCAGCTGCACCCGCTGCTGTTCGCCACCGGAAAGCGTATTGTAATCGCGGGCAGACAAATGTATGATTCCCGTTTGTTCCATCACGAGCCGTACAATTTCCATATCCTCCGCTTTAGGCTGCTGCTCAAAATGGGGATACCGGCCCATCATCACCAGTTCCTTAACCAAAAAGGAGATGGAAATGGTATTTTGCTGTGCCAGCACCGCACGGATCCTGGCCAGTTCCGGCAGTTTATAATCTGTTAAATTCCTGCGCCGTAAAATAATCTCCCCTGCTGTTGGATGGATCTCTTTACACAGCAATTTCATTAGCGTACTTTTACCTGCGCCATTGGCACCGAGGATGGCAAGCAGTTCACCAGCTTTAGCCCCGAAGCTCAGCTCATTGAGCAAAATCTTTTTTCCAATCTGATAAGTCAGCTTTTTTACCTCGATCATAGCTTATAATTTATTTTTATTACGCTCTGTAATGATGATATATAAAAATACAGGTGTGCCTATCAACGCTGTTAAAATACCGATGGGCAATTCCGCAGGTGCAAAGGCCGTTCTGGCAATCAGGTCTGATAAAGTTAAGAGCGCAGCCCCTAAAAGTGCAGAGCCGGGGATAACCAGACGGTTGTCTGAACTAAAGATCATCCGCATCGTATGCGGAATAATCAGTCCGATAAAACCGATCAGCCCCGCAACAGCAACCGAGGCCCCTACAGCGATTGTGGCCAGCACAATGATAATCCGCTTCATCTTCCGCACATCTACCCCCATATGTAAAGCCTGCGCATCTCCGAGCGCTAGTGAGTTTAAAGATTTGGCCAGGAAAGGCAAACCTATTACAGGGACGAGTATAAAGGGTAAAATCCCAATTACCGTTTCCCAGCTGGCGCCGCCCAGGCTGCCTAAACTCCAGAACGTGATGGTCCTCAACTGCTCATCAGTAGCCATATAAGTTAGCAAACCAGTCAGCGCACCAGATAATGCATTAATCGCAATCCCGGAAAGTAATAAGGTAGTCACCTCCGTTTTCCCATTTCTAATGGATATCCGGTATACGATCATCGTAGTTAAACAGGCACCAACAAATGAAGCACCAGATAAAGCATAAAAGCCAATCGCAGTGGTCAGCATTTTAAAAACACTGACTTCCATTACAATCATCAGCACGGTAAATAATATCGCTCCCGAAGAAATCCCGATCAGACCAGGTTCTGCAAGCGGGTTTCTGAAAAGCCCCTGGATTGCCGCCCCCGAGGTACCCAATCCTGCGCCAATTAACACCCCCAGCATAACACGCGGCATCCTGATATTTAGCAGTACCGCTGCCTGCTGTGGTTTAAAATTCACCTGATCGGAAATACCTGTGGCATGTGCCAGGATAGACAGTAATTCAGACACACTGATGCTGACCGCCCCGATGCAGGAAGAAAGGATCACGATCCCTGCCAGCAGGATGCCAAGTAAAACCAGAATTGCTGCTGTTTTTTTTATCACTTGATCTTGGCAGCTAGTTCTTTGATGGCAACACCTAAACGCGGACCGAAACTGCTCAGCAGTTCTCCATCCATGGTGATAATCTTATTGTTCTTGCCTGCATTGGTTTCTTTTATCCCCTGAACTTTAGCCAGTCCGTTTGCGCCACCAAGACTTTGCAAGCCACTATCAAATAGTAAAATCACATCCGGATTAGCTTTTACCAGCGCTTCGGCAGTTAAAGGTTTATAATCTGCAAACTCAGTAATTGCATTTTCACCGCCAGCCAGTTTAATTGCCTGGTCTACATGCGTACCCGTACCACCAACCATCATTGTCCCTGTACCGCGTGCATATATAAATAATACCCTCGGTTTTTTATCAGCAGCTGCAGATGGTTTTACTTGTGCAAGATCGGTATCCAGTGCTTTTGCAATAGAGTCGCCTTTCGCAGAAAGGCCCAGCGTATCTGCAAGGGAGTGGATTAATTTTTTGGTACCCTCAACAGAATATTCCTGGTCCAGCAGCAGCAGTTTAACACCGGCAGCTTTGAACTGGGCAATCAGCGCGGGCGTAATTTCTTTTTTAATCCCAACAATCAGTGTAGGCGACAAACCGATTACCCCTTCTGCATTTATATTCCTGTTGTGACCAACTTTGGTTTTAGTCTTCATTACCTCAGGATAGTTGCTGGTGATATCTGTACCCACAATTTGTTTTTCTACGCCTAATCCGGCGAGTACTTCAGACATGGCACCGTTTAGCGAAACAATTTTGGTACTGTCTGTCAGCAATCCGCTTTTTTCTTTTGTACCTGTATTGCAGGCACTCAATATCAGCGCAAAAACACCCAGCGCCAGTGTATTTAATTTCATGGTTTTATTGATTAATAAGAGTTAATTAATTCGTTTAATAAAAAACCTGCGTAAGATTAGAACTCACAAATTTGAGCGAATCCTATGCAAGTGTGATTACCGGTAGAAAGCGATGCATCAGTAAATGAAACCACCCTCAGCTTGCTACCTGCAAATAATAATGATTAAGCTGATGTTAGCTTCATGACCTTTAAAAAAAGGTATTCTAATGAAGAAACAAATACGTTGTAAATGAAAATTTTGCTGATCATTTGATGGTCAGCAATGAAAAATCTAAAAGGCGGCTTCCTAAATCACAAGGAAGCCAGCCTTTTTCACAACAAAACTAACCAAGCTTTATGCTTTTTTTACCAACTTATATTCGATAACCGGTTTACCGCGGACACCGCTATCGGTAGAAGTGAAACTCACAAATTTCAATTTATATACATTTCCAGTACCATCTTTAACTACATAAAAACGATCTGTTTTAACACCTGCCACTGCTCCTGTTCCTGGTGCTCCGGAAGTCGCCCTCCAGTTCGAACCAATCACATCTCTTGTTCCAAGGAAAGTAACACCTGTTAAGTTTGCTTCTGCAAAATCAGCATAAGATACTGTAGATGTTAATACCTCTGCAGCAGTTACCCCACCTAAGAAATTGATGATCACAAAATCAGAATACGTGTAAGGGATTGTTGCACTTGCTTTGTAAGTAGCCAATGTCCATTCTAAATCCCATGCTGCTTTTTCGGGCTCCGCAGTAACTGCACCAGTTACAAATGATACATGTTTAAAATTGTAAGCTGCATCTTTAGTAACGGTTAATGTTTTAAAAGTCGTTTCATTGATTTTTGCGTACTGTAAAGTATATCCTGCGCCATTACGCAATACACGGATTTTCTCCCATCCCCTGTTGGTAACCGGAGCAATCAACCCTGCTGCACCACGGTTTACGATATAAACTTTATTCTCTGCATCAGTAGCAGAAACAGTTTTAATTGCCGTTCCGGCTAAATAAGCCGTTGCGTTTGCATCAACAGGATCGATATAAGAGAAACTACCCAATCCCAGACCTAAAGCCAATGTTTTAGCAGTTACTAAAGCAGTAGTATCTGCCGCAGTAACTTGCGTTAAATCTGTTTTATCGATCTGGATTGCCGTTGCACCTACTGTATTGTTCAGGATTACTTTAAAATCTGAACCGGAATAAAAGCCTAAGTCCCACGAAGCACGTTCTACGGAAGTTTGTTTATCCACACTGAAGTCTACAAACACGCTGTTTCCAGCACTTGTTCCATCTTCTGTCCCACTTATTCCGTTCAAAGTGAGTGTGCTTCCGTCAGATGCCGGTACAACAACAATAGGGTCTTCGTCTTTGCTACATGCTGTAAAAGCGGTTACAAAGCACAATAGAGCAATGATTCTGGTAAATTTGTTCATGATGATATTTAATATATATGTTAATTGATTATTTTTTAGTCCAGTTATAAGTTAGTCCGATCACGTAAGATCTGCCGTAGCTCAAAGGAAGCGGGCCGGAGCCAGTGCTATGTGCAGCAGTAGAGGCCAGGGCGGTATTGCTCACATAGGTCACGTCGAACAGGTTTTTAACCCCTGCATTTACATTGAGTCCTTTAAACAGTTGTTTCGTAATCATCAGGTCGGCCATATGATATGAGCCTGTTTTTGAAAGACTAACTACCTCAGTTCCACCTGCTGGTGTATACAGTGCATAAACTGGCCGTTTACCAGTAAATTTGTAAGACAGGTTAATCGTAGTATTTAACTCAGGAAAAGTGTAACTCAAATTTGAATTGACTTCCGGCGACCAGCTAGATTTTGATGATTCTCCCGGTATGTCACCAGATTCCTGGTATTGGTTATAGTACCCCACATAAGAGAACCCCAGCGAAGCCTGGAAATTCCTTAAATAAAAAGTATTCTCGAACGTACCACCTACACTCTTGTATTTTGTAATATTCAGCGGAACAGTCACCGTGGGATCGTCAGGGGATATACCAAAGTCAATCTTGTTTCTGAAATCGTTATAAAAACCACTTAACACGGAGCGGAAATGTAATTCCTGACCGGGATTTTCGGAGAAACTTAACGAAGCAGTAAAACTGTCAGACTGCTCTGCTTTCAGGTTAGGATTTCCAAGGATCTTATGGTTGGCATCAACAAAATCATAATACAGCTCCCTTAATGCGGGTGAACGGAATCCGTTTGCATAACCCAGGCGAAGATCAAAGTTGTCATTTAACCTCACTTTGGTATTGATGGAAGGGATCACAGGCGGGGCATCATAAACAGAATTTTGTATAAACCGTAAACCCGGGCGGATGGTTACATCCTTAATCACGTTCAGTTCCGAAGAAATGAAAAAAGCATAATCATTAATTGCAGGAGAACCTAAGATCCTTGCCCCGCTAGAACCATCAAGGTTCACCTCAAAACCAGGCTGGAACGAAACCTGATCTGATAATTTGTATTGTGCCGTAGTGCGGATCAATACCGATCTGAACTTAGAGATATCCTGCTCTCCCAAACCAGTGGAAAGTTCTTCGGCACCGGTACTGTAATCATGTACTACCGTTCTTGTTGTACGTTTCAGGTTAGCATAAGACAACACCCCATTTAAATGAAGCTTGTCGTTCACTCTATAATCCCCTTGTAACTGCTGGGTATATCTATTGGTGATATATTTCTGATTGGTTGATTTGTAGTTACCCGGATTGTATCCTCCTTTAGCATCAATGGTTTCATCCAGGTAATCCAGCCTATACCAGATATTAAAATTATCTGTCCGGTACCCCAGCTTTGTATTGGCCAGCCATTGCTCTTTTGGCTTCCATCTATTTGGTACTCCGGCAATCTCTTCGGCTGTCTCCAGCGCTCCCGGAACATCAAACCCGTTAAAATCGTTATGCGTTAATCCCGCCAACACATTCCATCCGTTATTTGACCAGTTACCATTCACATTCTGAATATGCGAACCGCTTTTAGAAAACGGAGAATATTCATTTCCGACTGTCTCTTCCTGTACTCTTGCATTCAGGCTCAGTGCATTTTTACCGGCATTTTTAGTAATGATGTTAATTACCCCTGCCAATGCATCCGATCCGTAAGAAACAGATAACGGGCCTTCTACAATCTCAATACGCTCAACTGTATTGATATCGATCTGGTTTAAACTTTCACGTGCATCGCTCCTGTCTATCATCGGTACCCCATCCAGTAATATTTTAACATTACGGCCAGACATTCCCATCAACTGCACATCGCTCACCCCCAAAGTAAAATCATTGGAGAACCTGAACCCCAATTCTGTACTGAGTACCTGCTGGATATTTGTTGAGGCACGCAAACGGATCCGTTCTGCAGTGATTACACGTGTTTGATAAACTGAATTTCTTAAAGATTGCGGCTCGTACTGGCCCGTAACTACAACTTCTTTTAAATTATTTTCGATCGAGTCTGCTTTTGCGGTTAACCGCCCATTTTTTTTCTGTGCGTAAGCCGTTCCGGAAATTAAAAATATGCTGGTAAAGAGTATAGCACGTCTCATCAAATGATCTATTTATAATTAGTTTAAATAAGATTACAAGTATAGGGAGTAATTTAGATAGATTACAAATAATATTTGTAATATTTTTATTTGTACTGTAAATGAGATTATTAAATCGAATTAATAGCGAAACTCTTGATACAATTTCACATTATATGACTAAAACGAATGATGCATTTCGTTAGCTAATCTTCAAAACGGCTACAAACTATTCCATTTCGGTTAATTTAGGGTACTGACTAATTCTCACTTTTGATGAATGCTTGCGAGCAGCACATAAAAAAAATAATGGACATGGAATTAGAAAAATTTATCGAAGAATGGATTGCGGTCAGCAATAGTTATGATACAGAAAAATACCTGACATTTTATTCGGAAGATGCGGTATTAGATGATCCGTCTGTCGGCAAAAAATTTAGCGGAAAGAATGGTATTAAAGAATATTATGAAAGCTATTTTATCGGTTACAAAACGCAAACTAAAAAAATTAACATCGCTGTAAAAGATGGAAGTCAAGCGCACTTAGAAGTGGTGTTTACGGGAGATTTTTCTGAAGGTAAACTTGGCGGAACTTTTGATTTTAAATTTAAAGAAGGAAAGATATCGTTTTTATCAGCAGATTTACTTTTATAAATAACCAAATTCTGGACAAAGTCCATGTGTAAAGGAAGGGATAACTTCTACATCAAGTTGCACTTTCTTTGCAGATGACTTCATTTACTTATCATCAATTTAACCATTATTTCAAACACGCAACCCAAACTCCCATCCTTCTCCCCCATCCAACGGGTAATGTCGGGTAACGCTGGGTAACTCGGGGTAATCTGTTAGTTTCCTATTTTTTACATGAGTATTTTAATAGAAAAAACATCATGGCGAAAAGAAAAAAGAAATTACTGCTTGGATTTTTTGAATACACGGGCAGTATCGGAAAGAAAAAAAAAGAAGAATCGAAAGAAGTCAAAATTTCCAGACCTCCCACGGTCAAACAAATGGAGGTGAGGTTAAAATTTGCGCTCGCCACCCGTTTCCTGGCTAAAGCATCCAGCCTGATTGAAATCGGCTTCCGCAAAGCGCCAACGCGCTACTCAACCGAGATGAACTGTGCAGTACAGTATACCTTAGCCAATGCAATAACAGGTGAATTCCCTAACTATTACATTGACTATCCGAAGGTAGTTTTAAACTATGGTGATGGTGATTCTGATGATGCAAGGCAAGCGTCCATCTCCGTATCGGCAAGATGCATCGTTAATATTGCCTGGCAACTTTATCCCTACCCACGAAAGGAATCTGCAACATGCGATCAGTTAATGATCTTTTTGTACTGCGAAAAAACTGATCAGGGAATCGTAGTGGAAAGGACAGCAAAACGGGATTCATTGAAATTGGCACTTCAATTGCAAACCGCATTCAGCGGCTACAAATTCCATATCTGGATGTTTTTCATGTCCGAAAATGCAAAGCACGTATCCCATACCCAGTACATGGGCGAAGTAACTCTTATCAATTAATTGAAGCGGCTATCGATTGGTATCAACCTTTAACTGCTGATACTAACCGATGGCCTTTTTTGATACCACTTCTACCGTCTCCTATAATTTGTGTCGTAGATTTTGTCTCGATAATGGAGCAATTCTATTCCCAGATCACAAAGCAGCCCCATTGCAAAACTATGCGTTTTGTCAATGTACTTTGTTTTATCAAATTTGACTTGCCCATACCTATTCTCTGCTTCAACAATATCAACCTCAGTACCATCCAGCATCTTTAACAACTGGTCAATTACAGTGACCAAATTGAGAATAAATATCTCTAAGTTCCCCAGGTATTCCTCATCATCATATTGATCTTCAGCCTGTCGCGCATCTTCTAAAATAAAGTCACCGTTCATCAATTCCCAGAACAATTCATCAGTACACTTCCGGGCTCCAGCGGTGAAAACAACTGTAGCCGGATCAATTCCATATACATTGTTGATCCTGATCATAGGTAATTGTATATCATCGAACATAGAGCCTAACAGCACTATAAAAGGGTCTTTTAGCTGAGTAATCAGCTGATCGCTTGATTTACTTGATTCTTCCGTTGAAACCAGCCCCCTTAAATCCGGATAGTGGTCCTTTAACACAAATTTAAACATGATCAACTTCAGCCGTTGGGCTGCTTTTTCCAGTACTAAGAGTGCAATAGGCAGTGCATCTTCACTGTTATACAGTAGCTTAGCCATATCATTTTGTATTTTTCTTATTTATATTTAATTGCCCAAACGTTTCCAGCTCAACTCTAAGGCTTACTATATAGTCCATCAACAAGGCCACGGTATCGTCGTCACAATTCAATAGCCTGAGCGAAAGCGACTCATGCTTTAGAAACTGCCTTTTTAATACCAAAGGAACCCTGTAAGTGGATGCAGTAAATACACATCCCATTTTGTACAGATACTCTATATACTGAACCAGGGTTTTTTCATAGTATATCTTTAGTTTTTTGTAACTCTTGGATTTTTTGTATAACATCCTGTAAGGTGCAAAGCGTTTCGATTGTACTTCTGCAACCTGGTCCTGGCAGTTGTCCATTAAATCAATAAGGAATCTCCGAGTTAATTCCTCCTGAAGATCCAAAAGCTTGGTTTCTACATTGCAGCAATGGATCACTACCCGGTCGCCGGTATCCAGAAAAAAACTCTGCTCAGTGATTGGCATCTCAAAAGCATCATTAAACTCCCTGGCATACTCTTTTCTGGTTCTTTTAAAGGTAAAATAATAGGCGTATTCGTATATGTTAGAATGCATTTCCATCAGCTGGTAGATCAGGCCCCGAATGGATAATTGGAAATCAAAGGGATCGCTGGCTGATATTTTGTCAATTTTAGTTTCTAAAGTTTTCATAAAAAATGGTTTTATAATCAATAATAGATTTGAAATAAATAAGGGCACCGCTGAATCTTAACCTTCAGGTGCCCTTACTCAGTAACAAGCCATGATAATCCGTTTCGTAATGGTCGTGTACAGCATAAATCCAGGGCAGGATAACCTTACCCGTCATTTCGAACATCCATTGATAAACTTCCATGATCTTAAAATTTAAGTCGTAAAAAATAGAACAGCAGCACAGCAAGCAATATGAGGCTACCAAATACCCACCATACCGAACGAGCGCTTTTTTTGATCACCGAACTTTGTTCCGTTTTTGCTTTGCCTGATGCCTGGTGATCCAGCACTTCAAGACTACTCCCTTTAGCTTTCGAAGTGGTGGAGCCATTACCTTTCCTCATGCCTTTAACATTACCACTAATCAGTACCTTTTGCGCTTCCCCTTCAAAACCGCTCGAAGCAGAATATTTAAATGGTCCCTTTGGCCAGAGCTGTACCTGATAATCATGGTTGGTAGAATCAGTGAAAAAAGTCAGCGATTGTGATTCTAGTTGCTGTTCCTGCGCTTTGGCTACTGATAGACGAGTGTTGTTTGAATATTCCTGATTATCCTTATCAGTGGTCAAGGTGGTTCGCTGTAGCAAACCGCAACTCAGATAAAAATAAACCAGCGACAGGCAAAAAATTACTTTATACGTCCTCATGGCAGCTTCCTCCCTTCCTTCACCCAGTCGGCTATTTTATAAATCGTGCGGATGTGCCTTCTTTTGAGATACACACCATCTCCTTCCCTGCTGCCGGTAACATTTGTATTTCCCTCTACCGACACCAGATAATCGCCATCCTGGTTCACGATCAGCCCCACGTGGGCAATTCGTTTGAGTTCAGGAAAGTAGATACCCAGCACATTACCGGGCAGTGCCGCTTTGGTAATTCTGGATTTAGGAAACAGATCTGGCGACCAGGCCGATTTTGGCTGTGCAAAGCCTGCCATATGGTATACCCACGACGCATACGCGGCACACCAGGGATAACCTTTTCCCAAACCGGTAGTGGCCAGGTAGCTTTCTACAGCCAGTCCATCATTATGACCGGTCAACTCCCTTACCCCTACCTGCCCCCGTGCAATTTTGATAATTTTATCCCTGTCTAACGATGTCTGACTTAACAGATAGCCATCAGGCTGCCCATAGCCGCCAGTAACAGCGAAACAAACGAAAGCCAGTACAAACCGAGTTGCTGCCATGTTTTCAATGTGTTAAAATGTAAAACCATCGTACCTATCGGTGGCAAACCCGACATTAGCCAAAAGCGTTGCAGCAACCACCAGCATAAGGCAGTAATCAGCATAAAAGAGATCAGGCTCAGTACCACCAGCAGCCAGATGCTTTGGTCTACACTGCCTGCCGTCCCGTCTATATGCCTTAACCATCCCGGTGCAAAAAACCAGGTACCGAGCAGCAACAGAAATACGGAAAAAATTGGTAAGCTTTTTAATAAGGCTTTGATCCTGGCCTGGGCCAGTTGATAAAATGTAGGATTTACCTGTACAATGGGCATAGTATACCCAGGCAACCTAAATGATAGATTATTCATGATAAATATTTTTAAAGAATGAAATTGCTTTTGATTGATTAAGAAACCCGGCAGGGCCTAATGAACACTGCCGGGATATCTTTTAAATTAGGCCAGTAATTTTACCTGTCCTAAGTACTGACTGATCGATACGCGTTTTCCATCCGGAGAAACAAACATAATCCAGCAATGCAGGCTGTCACCTACATACACATCGGGCAGCTCTTCTGCCCTTGTGAGCTCACTGCGTAAAGCGGCGCTATCCAGAGTTACAAACCTGTCTTTTTCTACATCATAGAACAAGATGGTCATCACATCGCTGATCGATGAAGTTTTGCCGGGGTAAGGATTGAGTTCCCATGATACAGTTACCATTGCCCCTGCACTTGCGGCAACCTTTGGTTTCCATGCGTCATCCAGCGAACTCTCATCACCATTGCTGAGTTTCAGCTTTGTGAAATCTACCTTGTAATCCGGATAGATTCCAGTAATCGCCTTATCCAGGTGATACCTTGATGCCACATTCATTGGCGTCAGGTTTTTGCCAGCATTCTGATACCCTACTGCGATCGTTGAACCGATCCGCTTGAGCAACGTAGTGATCAATGCGAACCTTAGCCGCTGATCTGCCTGTTGTAATGTGGCCGGTTTGTTCGACTTTGTCGGCCTGCCTTTGACAACAAATGTGTCTTTCCATTTGGATGCTACAATTGTGTCAATTAATCCTCTTACGACCCCCATAGGTCCGGGTTTGAAAGTTCCCATGATTTTGTTTTTTAAATTGTTTATGAAATTTGTTAATTCGAGCTGTCTGGCCACCGGTAGCTTTGAACTCGTTGAACAAATGTAGGGCTCATATTTATAACTACCTAATTATCAGAGTCATGTTACCCAACGTTACTCAACATTACTTCCAAATTACCCACCACTTACCCGTTAAACTTTTTCGACTTTTGCTGGTTCTTCAAAATCCTGCAGGATAAGCCCCGATGGAGTCGTTTTAATAACCCGGCAATTGTAAAGTTTGCCGGGTTGCGGGATTATAAGTTGGCCAATTTGTACACTTCAGATTTCAGGTAATAATGATACCTGCCGAACTTTCTGGACTGCAGCTTATGCTGCTTCCTCCAGTTATACATTGTTTTCCTGGTGTTACCAAAAATCTTCATCACCACATCCTCATGCAGCCATTCTTCGGGGGTAACATTCACCTGCTGCAATTGCAGTGCCTCCTCAAAACTGTTGTTTAAACTGATTAGTTTGTTCAATATTTCCGTTAAAAGTTCGATTAAATTCATAATTTAAAGATTAGAAATAACACCATTTTGATTGAATTTGCTTACCAGAACAGCCTGCCAGTATACACACTTGTTGCGATCCGGGTTCTATCGTCGGCAATGAAAGAGAAATAAGTTTCCACGAAATTGCCATTCTCAATTCCCGTTAGCGGTAAATGTTCCACTCCCTGGTTCCTCCTGGCACCGGCCGTTAAGTAAACTGCTTTAGCCAGCGATGGGAAATAAGCCACCAGCATCACCTGATCCGTCCAATGGGCACCAAAGATCTCCAACTCCTGATCCCATCTGAATGTTAGCCCCTCTTCTGTAATTTCTACCGTCGGATTAGGCGGCAGCGGCATTGTACCGGTGGTCATCACTACTTTTTCATAATCGATTTCCAGATCGGGATATACCCCTTTAATTGCATTTTTCCTGTGATAGGAATAAGCCTCATTGTGCTGGCTGCTCTTGTTTTTTTTCGCTATCAGCTCATAACCGATATTAAAAAATGGTTTTAAAGGAGCCATAAAAGCACAAACAATTTTTGTTGCCAACTGCCCCATGAGCTGCAACAGACTGGGGGGACCGGTAATCTCGCCGATTCCGCGTGCCACCAGCACCCCATTTAATAAATAATAAACTACTCCGCCCAATTTGCCTCGAAACTGGGGTTGGTTACTGCCACCTACTGTTGCCATGATACTATTGATTTATGTGAAAAAATGAAAGAAAATTTGCTTTAAATACTTTTATAAAAAATACAGGAACACCGAGCTTTTGAATTTAAATACACGCATGCCAGCAGGAGCGTCAACCCGCTGAATGCCCACTGACAGAGTTTGATAAGATCTTCAACCGTTTCCGGGCTACCCTTGGTAGGGGGTTGATAGGGGGTTGGTATACCTTCCGGGCATGTCAACCCCCTATCAACCCCCTACCAACACCCTACCAACACCCTATCAACCCCCTACCAACCTGCACCAGTATTGCAACCGCCTCCACAGCCTTCCCGAGCATGTCTTATACGGATATCACTTGACACATTAGGGTTAATGATTGATGCTAATTACTGCTTTTGCTTTACCTCATTATTTGATTTTCCTAAAATCACTTGACGTTTCAATAAATTTTCCTGAAATAACTTTACACCCTATCTTTTGGGCTGACACATTTTCCGGCACACTTCCTCTACCCATACAACTATTTCTTTCAAATTATTATTCGAGATATAGTAAGTTAAGTCGAGCCGTATTCCATCTGACGCACAACCATAGTAGCTTTTAGGATCATGAATAAGAATGCCCATTTTTGACAGTCTTGAAAACGCATCAGAAGGAAAAAATCCATGCATGGGTCTTAAAAAGATCGCCATTCCCGAATCCTGGCTGATCCCGAATGTATCCCAGTATCCGGTTCCATTAAACACCTCCCTGATAATTGCAATAGCTTTGGCTAACTGGGTTCTGACCTTAGTTTTTTCAAGTTGATAATCAGGAAATAGTAGTGCTTCACTGGTAGCCTCAGCAACGGAAAGCCGGGCATTCTTTCCATCTGTGATTACAGTCATCCTTATCAAATTGATAGTTGCCGCATCAGCTGCAACGCAGCTGATTTCACTGATCTCTTTTAC